>WNFU01000132.1_pt1 | contig 89608 bp, 90 predicted proteins | sample 5400121 | NCBI WGS metagenome assembly WNFU01 (sample SAMN13153360, study PRJNA577476) | soil metagenome | isolation source: 100 cm soil or saprolite under grassland replicate 1 | place: USA:California | collected 2016-06-15 | reverse complement strand
CTGCAGGACAAGGGCATGCGGCTCACGCGCTCGGCCGCAGGCTTCCTCGCGACGACGAAGACCTAACTCTTCGTCGGCTGCGTTGCGAGCGCGTCTCTGCCGGTCGCGGTGAGCGACACAGACGAGCCGTTCAGTCCTGCCCCGTTGCGAACGACCTCGATCAGACCGTTGGTGAGGGCGTCATCCCACGCGGACTGGCGGGGGCAGTTGCTCCGCCACGCCTCAATCGCCTCGGTGTATGTCCGAGGCCGGCTCGAGACCCAGTCCAGAAGCTCGAGCGTCACCGGGCTGACGGTGGCGGGCATCGTGTACATCGTACAAACGAAAAGCGGCCGGGTTCCCGGCCGCCTCTCGTTGGGATGGACATGTCCGTGCTAGACGCGGAACGGAATCCGGATCGTCCTGACGTCGCCGTCCGGGTCGACGGCGCGAATGAGGATGTAGTACGTCACGCCGGGCCGGAGGAGGTTGTTCGGGATCGACAGCCGGACCGGGATCCCGGCGCGCGGAACAAGAACCGTGTACTGGATGTTCTTCGTCGCAGGCCCGCTGACACCGCGGCCGACGGTGCTGCGCCGCTGCGAGAGGAGGAGCTCCTGCCCGCCGCCCGTCTGGACGCTGATCGTCAGGTGCGCCTGCTCGTCGAGGTTGATCGACGTCGACACGGTCATGAACCGGGAGTCGCTCGGGTTTGGCCGCGCGCGCAACGGCGGAGCGAGCGGACCACCCTGGCGCTGGAGCCCGGGCGGACCGGTGTGGATGTGGTTCTTGTCGCCCCAGCCGTAGCCCGGCCGGTACTCGTCGCTCCCGGCGCTGAGGCCGTTCACGACGATCGCTTCCTGCGCGCTCGAGGGAGTGAAGACCTTCTCGAGCGTGCGGGCGGCGCCGGCAGCCGCATCGGCCGCATAGGACACGCCGCCCACCGCTGCGAGCGCGACGAGCATCACCACGGTCAGCCCGCCGGCAAACGCAAGCCGGAAGGCGCCCGCGTGGCGAGGCCGCATCTCGTCACGTACGTGGTCCGCGAGCGCGGCGAGGAACTCCGGCCGCGGTTCGGGCCGTGCTGCCCGGAGCTCCCTCTCGAGGTCGCCCGACTCCCGCTTCCAGAATGTTCTCAACGTGCGCTCCTCTCGACGGACCGAAGTGTTCGATCCGAGTACCGGAGGAGGGGGCTAAACCCTTACAGCCCGGAGCTCGAGGTTCTGCGGCGGCTCTGACTCCAGCTGGGCACGCAGCCGGCCGAGGGCCCGGTGGAGGGCGACCTCGACGGCGTTCGTCTTCAGCTCGAGCAGCTCGCCGATCTGGCGCGCGGTGAGGTCGGCGCCGTAGCGGAGGGAGAGGAGCTCCTGGTCGCGCGGCTCGAGCGTGGCGAGGGCGCGGGAGAGGTCGATCCGCGCGGCCGTCCGCTCCTCGAGCTCGGAGTCGCCCGCTTCGTCGCGCAGCTCCGAGGTCGGGGGCCGCGCGGTCTCAGCGATGGCGTGTCGCGCGATCCCGATCAGCCACGACAGGGGCTCCCCCTTCCGCCGGTCGAAGCTCTTCCGGTAGCGCAGCGCCCGCTCGAAGGTCTCCGAGGTGACGTCCTCGGCCTCGGGCCCGTCCCCGATGCGGTACGCCACGTACGCGTAGACGCGCCGAATCAACTCTTCCGGATGCGCAAGCGGATCGCTCATAGCCCCCGGTTCCAGCGTAGGACGATCGTTGTCACCTGACCACCTCCGGACGGCCTACGGCAAGGCCTGGTTAGGAACCACAACGATTGGTCCGAGCGCGAGCTCCTTACGGAACTGCTTGATCTCGGGGCTGAGCGGATTGAGGCGCGCGGCGTGCGCGAGCGCCTCAAGCTGCGCTCGGCCGCGCGAAGCGCGGGCGAGGTCGAACCACAGGCTCCAGTCGTTCGGCGCCTTGTCGATCGCCCTTCTGTATGACGCGCGCGCGCGCGAGGGATGACTCAGCGCGAGCTCGGCGTCACCGATCCGCTTGTAGGGCTCGGACGACCAGGGAGCCCAGGTCCTCGCACGCTCGGCCTTGCCAATCGACGTCGCCCAATCGCCGGCCCGCGCAGCGCGCGCGGACTCGGACAGCGCCATGTTCCCAACGAGACCGACGAACGCAACGACCATCAGCGCCAGCGTCACCGCCAGCGCCCCCGCGCGAACCCGGGGCGAAAGCGGCCGAGGCTCCTTATCGGGATCGCGAGCAGCAACGACTATCGCCGCGCCGATGAAGAGCGCGGTGAGCGTCACCGCTGGCATCTCCCAGTCCCAGTCGACGCCGGCGTGCACGAGGTACGCGACGTAAGCCCCAAACGCAGCGGGCACGAGCGGGTGCCGGCGAGCCTTGATCGCAGCGTAGACAGGGATCAGGAGCGTGGTGAGGAGCAGCACCAGCCCGACAGTTCCGCGCTCGGCGAGAGTCTCGAGGTACAGCGAGTGCGCGTCGCGCACCTTCAAGGGAACATCGCGGTGACGAAGCCAGTACCGCTCGTAGGTGCCCGGGCCCGAGCCAAAGATCGGATGCTCCTCGAACTGCGTCGATGCAGCTCTCCAAAGATCAGCGCGCCCGCTGCCGGAGAAGGAAAAGAGCCGCTGGTTCAAATCGCCATGAGTCGCCGGCGGCGGGGCCCTGAACGCGTCGCCAGCCTTGTTGCCGATCGTCAGCGGGCCGCCGAAGTGGGCGAAGACTGTGCCGAATCCGACGAGCACCGCGAGCGAAAGCGCGCCGGCCCACCCGAGGGATATGGAACGCGAAATCGTCAGGCGCCTTTCGGCGAACCCAAGCAGCGCGGCACTCGCCGCCGCGCCGACACAACAGAGGAGCAGCCACAACGCGAGCCGGTGCCCATCGTGCGCAGCGGCCTCGACCGACGCGTTTTGCCGTGTGAGCGGCTCGGAACGGGAGGCGAGCCAAACGATGAGCGCCGCGAAGGGCGTGACGATGAGCGCGGCGGTCGCGAGCTGCACGCGGCGCGCGCAGAGCGCGAGCGCCGCTGCGAGCCCGATCGCGAGCGCGATCCATGCACCGCGTGAGAACGTGAAATACAGCGTGACTGCGATAATTGGAAGACTCGCGGCAGCCGCAGCACGAATACCAGGAGTCGCCCTTGCAACAACGCCGAGCGCGAGCACCCCCCCGACTGCGCACCAGACTCCGAGGGCGTTCCAGTAACCGAAAGGCTCTGACAGCCGATAGCTCGCTATCGAATCGAAGACTCCGATCCGTTCCGGCAGGAGGCGGGTCGCGACCGCATAAGTGGCAATGGAAGCGATTGCTATCGCGCTTCCTGCCGTTACTGCATGTAGCGGAGGACGCGCCACGAAGATCGCAGCCGCGGCCGCGACGTACGACACGGTCTTGAGTCCGTCCGCCGCTCCTGTGTGCGCCTCAGCGAGGACGTCGCTTACCGCAAGCACCAGAAGACAAGTCACCAGGATCGCCTGGTCCGTCCCTGGCCGCTGCGGTCGCAGCAACAATTCGATTGCGACGAATCCGAGGAGGGCGAGGGCGATCCACGACGCCGCTGTTGCGAAATACGCCCCGTCAGCCGCCGCCGAGGCCGTGAGCAGAATCGCAATTGCACCTTTGGGGCCGATCGAGCGGACGCGGGTCTCGTAATCAGGCCAGGCCGCGGCGAATGCCGTCACGCCGCGATGTCCCGATACGTCGCTTCAAGCGCAGCGAGGTTAGCGGCCGGCGAATAGCGACTCGACCACGTCTCCCACGCTCCTGCTCCGAGCCGAGCCACGACGTGGTCATCGCGCAATTGGTCGATCGCACCCATCCAGGTAGCGGCGCTCGATCGTGCGATGCTGACACCGTTGATCCCATCGTCGACGATCTCTGCAAGTGAACCTAATGACGGCGCCACGACCGGCACGCCCGTTGCGAACGCCTCGATGATCGATCGTGGCGCGCCTTCGTAACAGCGTGACGGCACGAGCAATGCGCGGGCGTCGCGGAGAAGGGCATCGACCTCCGCCGACGTGCACGGTCCGACGAAGCGGACATTCGGCGGCGCCAGCCGACGGAGCGCGTCCGCCTGTTCTCCGTCCCCCGCGACGATCAGCGTTTCCCGAACATTTTTCCACGCGTCGACGATCACATCGAGTCCCTTCTCCGGCGTAAGTCGGCCGGCGAAGACGTAGTGAGATCCGGCGCCGCGACGCCGGTCGCGCGCCCAGGCGAAGTTTGGCTTTACTCGGATATCGGCGGCCAGACCCGCTGCGCGATGTTTGGCGCGAACGAATTCGCTCACGGCGAGAAACCGCCTTACGCCCTTGAAGCTGTCAATTCGGCGATGGAGCTCGAGCGACGCCGCGAGCGCGCCGCTTGCAAGGCGCGATTTGCGGTAACAGCCGTGGATCACCCCACGCGCCAACGAACGACCGACACAGTCTTCGCAAATTCGGCCGTCGCGGAAGAGCGTCGCTGGCAGACAAAGCAGGCGATAGTTGTGCAGTGTCAGCACGACAGGCGCCTCCGTCGAGACAGCGCGGATCGACGCCGGTGAGATCATCGGGAAGAGGTTGTGGATATGGACGACATCAGCGCGGTGAGCCCGCGTCAATTGCCGCAGCCGCCGCGACGCGTCTCGGGCCCAGGTCGCACGTGCCGCCGCGCGCACCGGATGGACATCCGCGCCCGACGGGGTCCAGGAGACGACATCATGACCTGCCTCCGACAACAGCCGCACCTCGTCCTCAACGACGCGGTTCTCTCCTGAGACGTTCCCTGACGCGTAGCGCGAGTGAGCGACGAGGATCCGCATCAGCTTCTCGCATAGGCGATCTGCTGGAGCCGCTCGAACGCCGCATGGCCGCGCGGATCCCGGAACCACTTGAGATCCTCGCCGCGGAGGCCGCGCGCGTGCAATTGGCGCCCGTATGCCCCCGCCGCTGCCTTCTGGAACGCGTGCGCGAGTTTGCCTCCGGCGAGTGCCGCAGCGCCCCGGCGGAGCTGGTAACGCTTCCGCACTGTGTCGTACTCGGAGGCGAAATCCGACGGGGGGCGTGCCGTGACTCGCGCGTCATGGACACGGAATGCGCCGATCGGCCTCGCGAGGTGCAGAAAGCGCGCACCCGCCCGAGCGAGCTTGAGATACAGGTCCCAATCCATGATTCGGCGAAGGGATGGATCCCACGGATCGACCGTCAGGGCCTCGCGCCGGATCAGGACGGTTGAGCTCGCGATGAAGGCCCCGTACATACGTAGTGTCGAGTGCCGGAAACCGTGTTGCGGGAGGAGGCGTAGCAGCCGCCCGTCCTCGTCGACGAATACCGCGTCCCCGTACAAGACGTCGGCCCCAGTCTCGTCTGCCGCCGCGACGAGGCTAGAGAGCGCGCTGGGGAGATAGAACTCGTCGGCGTTCAGCCAAGCGATCCAGTCGCCGCGCGCCCGGGTGAGTGCTCGGTTAAGCGCGTCAGATTGGCCGAAATCCGGCTCGGAGCGCCACCGCACCCGATCACCGGCAGCTGCCAGCAGGGCGGTCGTCTCGTCATCCGATTGGGCGTCCTGCACGATGTGCTCCACGTTCACATCCGTCTGTCCGGCGACGCTCGTAACGGCGTCGCCGATGAACCGCCCGTAGCTGCGGCTCGGTGTGAGGACGCTCACCAGGATGCTCACGGAGCTTGCTCTTTGGGGCTGGCAGCCGCAGCGAGGACAAGGCCAGCTACGAGAAAGAAGCGCTCGGAGAGGCCACGCATCGCGAGACCGTTATCGACGAGCTCCGCGACTAGCATCGTGATGCACGGCCCAAGTAGCAGCACACCGCGGGCGTCGCGGCAGCGGGTGAGCACAAGCAGCGCGCGGAGCATTGACATCCAGAACCCTGCAAGTAGCACAACGCCGACAACGCCGAGCTCGATCGCGAGATATAGGAAATCGTTATGGGCATAGACGAACGGATTGCCGCCCGACACAAAGACACCGTTCATCCCAAAAAGCTCGAACGGCGAATATGACCAGATCGTGCCGAACCCGCCGCCCCACGGGAGCTCAAGCGTCCGGTGGATGAGCGTGTCCCAAAGCTCTGCCCGCCCGGAACCGAAGACACCGCTTCGAATCGATATCCCGAGGCCGCCGCCGAAGTCTCCGAAGGCGCGTTCGCGGGCTAGCGAGACAGCCGACAGCAGGATCATCGGCGCCGGCACGAGAAGCCACCATCCGCGTCGTCCCGCCAGTCCCGGGATGAGGAGCAGCAGAATGCTCGAGACGATCCACGCTCCGCGAGTGAGCGATATGGCGACCGCGAGTGCGAGCGTCACCGTCGCTGCAACGACGGCGGCGTACTGAAACGGTCGAAGCGACTGGCGGGCAGTGATCATCTGGCTGAATGCGACGCCGAAACCAAGTGCCGCGAAATAACCGAAATGCGTTCGATGATCGAGGAGCCCAGGGTTCATTACGGCGAGCTCGCCCGGCGCGAGTGCAGCAGGTCTCGCGCCAGCCTGAACGAGGAAGATGATCGCGGTCGCGACAGCACTTAACACGATCGCGGCAGCGACGGCCTTTGCTGTAATCGCTCCGCGGCGTAGCAGGACGACACCAAGCATCAGCAGGACCGCGTAGTAAACGAGCTCGGCCAAAGCGCCGTGTGCCGCGCGGGCCGCGGCCTGTGTGAGCTCATCACGCGCGTGGACCGCTGCCGCGACAATGAGCGCGCCGAACAGCACGATCCCGAGCGGAGGGCGGGCGAGTGCCGGGCGAGGAAGAACCTGGATCGCGACGATGCCAGCGGCGACGAGCGCGACGATGCCCGTTGTCGCTCCGGGAACCTCGCCCACGACTCCCGGCGGAAGCGCGATGAACGCTAGCGGGATTGCCGCCGGGCGCGCCACGGCGAAGAAGCAGTACAAAGGTAGAGCTGCGAGAAGGACGACGGCGCTGGTTGGTAATCGTCCCTGGAGGGCGAGCGCCAATGCCGCGACCACGCTTAGCGAAGCAAGCGCGGCCATAATCGGTCCGGGAGGCGAGAGCGCGAGACGGCTCGTCAACTAACGCTCTCCGGAGCCCCAAGGCAACGCTCAAGCGCCCGAGGATCGACGAGTGTGACGCGCTTTGGGCGCAAAGTCGATGGCAGGAGGTGCCAAAGGATGTACGTCGGACGGACGCGGAGCGCGCGCTCACGCGTGAACGCGCCGAACCGGGGCCAGCGCGAGCCGCGTGAACGTGCACTCAACAGGAACTGGGTTTGCTTCGCGCGCCACCTGAGCCGCCGCCCGATGCCTGCTGCGAGCGCACCGCCCGCGGGACCTGCGATGCCTGCGTACTGCGCACGGAGTCGCGTAAACTCCGCCGCCACTTCGCGTGCCCTTGTCGCGCGAAGCGTCTCCTCATGCTCGACTTGGACGGCCAGGATCTCGTCCAGATGCTGCAGTCGGGCTCCCGCCACGGCGGCGCGGAGCCAGTAATCGCAGTCGCCGAGCAAACGGTAGGACGCGTCGAACTCGCCGATCTCGCGCACAAGACTCCGGCGCCAGAACACCGTCGGCTGTGCGAGCGTTTCGTGATGTGTGTAATGACGGAGATCGAAGTGTTTGTAAAACTGGACGTAGAATGCGTGACGTCGCGTCTCCCGGATGAGGACGCCGAGATCTCCGTAGACGAGGTCCGCACCCGTGCGTTTTAAGGCTGAGACAGCGACCTCGACAGACCAGGGGAGGTACAAGTCGTCGCTATTGAGATACGCGACGACGTCGCCGCGCGCGAGTGCGAGGCCCTTATTGATCGCGTCGTACATACCGTCATCCGGTTCGCTGATCCACCGCGTCATCGGCCGACCGGCCGCGACGTGCCGGAGGTACTCGACCGTCCCGTCCGTCGATCCGCCGTCGATCACGATGTGCTCGATGCGCGCGTACGACTGGCGCACGACGGAGAAAAGACAGTCGCGAAGCGTGTCGCACCGGTTGAGCGTCGGCGTGATAATCGAGACCAGCGGATGGTTCATCGAGCCGGCACCTCGGCCGTGGGCATCGCAGCGGGCCGCCGGAGTGCAACCGCAGCCCTCGAAACCGACGTTCGCACGGTCCGGACGGAGGTCAACGCGCCGATGGCGAGTGCCGCGATGACTGATCCGAGGACGACACCGCCGAGGGCAATCGTCGCAAGGGTCATGATCGTGAGGCCGCCGATTGTGAGCGGGACGCTGTACGCGACAGCTCCGATCAACCTTGTGAAGAAGAGGTGCGGAAGGACGTACGTCCAGAGCGCGACGATCTCGGCCATCCCGTAGCCGATCAGGCCCCACCGGTCCACGAGCGCGAAGGCCGCCATCGCGAGCGTCGCGACGTGAACGAGATGGAAGAGCGTCATCTCGCGGACCGCGCCGCGCGCGAACAAGCTCGAGCAGTGCAGCGTGAACACAGCGTTCGCGAGCAGTCCGATCGCGAGCAGCGGGAACAGAACAGCGACGTCTCCCCAGGCCTCTCCGACAGCTAGCGGAACGACCCAGGGAGCAAGAAGTGCGAAGCCGGTGAACGTCAGGCCGAGTGCGAGCAGCTGGTACGTCATTCCGGCCGAGACAGCCTGGCGGAGGCGACGGGGATCGTCCTGAATCTTTCCGAATCCGGCAATCGAGACGCGCCAGACGATCGGGCGAATGAACGCCGCGCGGGACGCCATTAGTGCCGCGCCGGCGAGGAGGCCGAGCTCCTTTGCGCCTAGGAGCCAGCCGACGACGAATGGGCCGACGAGATCGCGCGTCGACCACAGCCACACGGAAAGCTGGTAAGGCAGTCCGAATGCGAGCGCACGACCCACCTGATCGTTCACAAAGTCAAACCGTGGGCGGATCGGGTTCGTCGCGAACGCGAGGGCGAAGACGGTCGCGCCCTGTGCGACGGTTGCGACGACGATGCTCCACGCACTCGCACCCGCGAGCGCGAGTGCGACAGCGAGAACGGTGTACACGATTAGGCTTGAGAGCTCTGCGAGCGCCAGCTGCCTGAACCGGAGCCCGTGCTCGAGCGCGGCCACTGGGATGCGGCTGACGATCCATAACCAGAGATAGGCAGCGATCGCCCACGTCACATGCGCCGCGCCGGGAATATTCAGAGCTCGTTCAACCGGTATCGCTGCGGCGATCATGCCGGCGGCCGCGCACGTCGCCGCGCAGATTGCGACAGCCATCAGCCGCTGAGCGAGTTCGTCGGGAAGGCTGCCCGGATAGCGCGCGATGTACGTATCGACCCCCAACGCTCCGACGCGGGCGAGGAAGCCTGAGAGCGTGAGCGCGAGCCCAACGAGCGCGTATTCGGACGGGTCGACGCGGCGGAAAACGATCGTGACGGCGATCAGCGAAAGGAAGACCCCGGCTGCCTCGCGACCTGCGAGGAGGACACCACCGGACAAAAGCTTGCCGCGAAGAGATCCTGAATAGGTCGTCATGACTCAGCCTTAGCGCCAACCATCACGGGCTCCCGTGTCGCCTCTACGTACACGCGATCGATGTCGATCGCGATGCGACCAACGGAAAACGCACGAGAGGGGGGTGCTGACGACGCTTCAATCTTGTTCAAAGCGGCGGCGATGCGAGCCGCAGACTCGTCGACTGAACGGAGGGGCACAAGATGGAATCCGAGCGGGTCTAGCGCCGCCATAGCGGCTGCGCCAGCTCGTGCGAACGCGATCACGTCTGTGCCGACCGCTCGCGCTTCGGCCGCGACGAAGCCCGCGTCTTCTCGGAGACTCGGCATCACGAGGGCGTCGGCTTTCCGGAGTTCATTAAGTAGCCGCGGATGAGGGAGCCATGGAACGAACATCACCCGATCGGCCACTCCCAGAGAAGAGGCGAGCCCTTGGAGCATTGTGCGTCGCGGGCCGCTCCCGATGATGCGTAGCTGCCACCGGGGCGCTTTGTGAAGGGCACGTATCGCTAGTCCTGCTCCCTTCCATCCGACGAGTCGTCCCGCGAACACAGCGACGAGTTGCTTGCGGTTCGCGTTAGCCGGCTCCAAAGGAAGGGTGTCAACGGAAGCGTTGGTGCGCACATGTGTGCGCGCTCGAACGGAGCCCGGGAGCGCATCACGTGTCTCCTCATTCTGCGCCAGCACAATGTCCGCGTGCCGCCACGTCAGCGACACAAGGGGGTTCAGCCGACTTGCGAGCTGGGCCATGCGACGAAGCACCTCGACGGACACACCTCCGACGCCGATTTCCTTGAAAAGGCGTAGTGGCACGCGAGGTCCGCCTCCCACAGGGCCGAGTACAAAAGGCACTCCCGGAAGTCGCGCAAGCGCAGGGAGCCACAGGTTCGCGAACGTGACGTGGTGGACCACGTCGAAGCCAATCTCGGAATGGAGACGGCGCGCGGCGCGGTGCGCGACGAGCTGCCAGAGGATGTAGTAACTCCGGATTCCATGCCCGCTGCGCTTCCAGAAGCGTGCCACGCTCGGCGCCTCGACATAGACGAATGTCGGCGTTCGCTCAAGCCCCGCAGCCGTCGCCTCGATGGCCGCGCGGTTGTTCGCCCGCGTGATCACCCAAACGTCGTTGCGTTGTGCCGCCGCGAGCGCCCAGTTCCAACCGGCACCCGGTTCGGATCCTTTGTGCGGCTCGCACGCGTATGCAGACATCAACACCTTCACGCGCCCTCTTCCCGGAGGAGACGGTCGAGGTCAGCGAGTGCGGGATGCTCCTCTCGCGCTCGTTCGCGGTCGACAACCGCACGCAACGCGAGCGAAGCCGCTTCTGGGCTGAGATGGGTCCGGCTCGCGAGATCGGCGACGCGGCCGCGCACGCGCAGCGCGTTTTTGACGAGGGTTCGCGGCGTACCGCGACCGAGTAGAACGAGGCGTTTGACCTCCCAATGGAACAGGTCCTCGAAGGGCAACCCGAACCGCGCATCTTCCCAATCCCAGAGCGCGAGGCGGCCGTCAATCTCGCCACTGTTCCACGGGGCGAAGTCGCCATGGACAAACGTGTCGGAGCGAGTCCCACGCGGGATGTCGAGGTGAAGGCTGCTCAACTCGGCAAGCGCTGATATCTCGACGCTCCCGAGGCCTCGTCCAGCTCGCCCCCTGGGCGTCAGCGCCTCGGTGACGAGGACGTCGCCGAGATCACATGAGAAAATGTCGAGTAGGCGTGGAACGACAATTGCCCTGAGGTCGCACGCACCGAGGGCCTCGAGCGCGGCGGCCTCGCGCGCAACCGAGCGGCCATCGGCGATCTTTGCGTACGCGACGACCGTGCCATCGGCGCGAACTGAAACGACCGCTCGACCTCGGGCATTTCTGTCGGCGATCGCGGTCAGTTCGACGTTCGTTCCTAATGTGGCCTCGAGTCGGCCCCGTAGGCCATCGTCGACGTCCAAGCGGAGCAACTCCCCGGCGAGTCCCACATGCGCCGCGACGCTGAGGAGCCGCCAGCCGACGGCATCGCGTGTTCGCGTTGGCCGAGCAAGTCCGGATGGCCCTGGGGCGAACCCTTCAGGCGTCACCCACCGAACGGTTCCTTTGCGACGAAGGAGGCGGTGCGGGCGCCCCGCGACTGACGGCGACCCCAGGGAACGGATCGCCGTCTCTCCACCCGCGAACGTCGTGCAGCGCTTGGCGAGCGCCTCCTCTATGGCGTCGATGACCGCAGTTGTCGCCTCGCCTACGTCGGCCGTCGTATCGACTACGGCTGTTGGCGTTCGCGCGGCTGCGAGACGTCGGCGCCACTCGGCAAGTTGCGTCCGGATCTCGCTGACCGACAGCTCCTCCTTGCGCGCGTTTACGGCGGGCGGAGGACCAACGAGGAGAACTGTCAGGTCGGACCGCGGGCCGAGTCGCCCCAGTAGCTCCACCAGCGCGCGAACCCCCTGCAAGCGATACCTGACGGGATCGACGGCGAGATCGTCCCACCCGCGCTCCAGGATGACGAGCCTCGTCCGTCGCTTAGGAGCAGCAACGCGCGGCAGCCACCCGGCCACACGATCGCCCCAAAGGTACGTGACCCGAGCCGCGGAAGCGAACCTGCTTGAGGCAATGCGCGCGTGCGGCTGCACGGTGCTTTCAGGGCTGCGACCGAGGATCCGTCCGGGCGGAGGGAGAACGCTAGGACCGAGGTGAAGCCGATCGACGCCTCGGTATGCTCCCTGTCGCCGCTCGAGCTCCGCCGCGACGGCCGATTTTCCGACGCCGTCGGGGCCGACGATCGTGACGCAGATCCCTGTCGGGCGCATCGCGCGTTCGGCGGCACGGCTCACGGCGGCGAACGCGCGCCTCAGGACAATCTCGGGACGGTTGCGGTGTCGCGCGATGGCAAGGCGTAGGTTCCGCAGAGACTCGTGGAGGTCCGCGCCGTTCGAGAGGGCCTCGGCTACCGCCGCCCCTGCTGCGCCGAGTTCCGCCTCGAGGAGCTCAACCGCGCCACGTGGGTCACGCGCGAAGGCCGCGCGAAGGGCGCGCGCATCGTCTCGGCTGTCGATCCCCTTGGCCGCCCGCTTCGTGGCGAGGTACAGCGTCTCCGCCGCCGCAGTCGGAACCGCGCCGACCGAAGAGCGCGCCGCGCACGCGAGCGCGACCGAAATCGCCCGACCATAACGGCCGGTGCCGTGTGGATCGCACGCAACGTCTAGATGGCGGTACCGGGCGCCGCCGGCCGCGCGCAACGTGTACGCGCGTGACGGTGATGTGTCGTAGCGAATGACCTGGATGAGTTGCCCAAGCGCGCCCAGGCGCACCAGCGAGTCGACCGTGTCGAGCGAGCGGCGCGTCACGGCTAAGTCGAGATCCGAGTCGCGTGCAAAGTCGCCGATTCCGTGAAGGAAGACGTACTCGACGCGTGCCGCATCAAGTGCGGCCGCGACCGATTCGATGAAAGCGGAGCGCTCCTCGGGCGCAACCGCCGTCACCACGGCCGTCATTGTCACTTCTCGATCATTCGCAAAGCGAACCAATCCCGAGTCACAACGAGAAGCGACTGACGCGGTACAGCGGTCATTGAGAGTTGCTACTCCGCCTGCGCTGCGGCGCGACGGGATGCACAGCCTGTCCGAGGAGTTCGCCTCGCTGACCCCCGCGCACCCTAGAAGATGCCGCGCGTAGAAGGAACTGGCCGTTCGTGGAGAGGTACCGCGGCCCAAGGCGACGAGGCTCGCCGGCGAATCGGTAGAGCCATTCCAGGCTGTGTTCCCGCATCCACATCGGGGCGCGCTGCTTGTTGCCTGCAATGAAGTCGAAGGCCGCTCCGACACCGATCAGGAGCGACGGGAAGAGTCGGTCGCTGTATGCGTGCATGAACAGCTCCTGTTTCGGCGCGCCAAGCCCACACCACACGATGTGCGGCTCAACAAGCCGGATTGATTCGAGTGAGCGGCCAGGCTCGAACTCGTCTCCGCGTGTCATCGGGGGTGCGTACGTGCCGACTATCGACGCGGCCGGCGCAATCGAATGCAGCGCGCCGACAAGCCGCTCGAGAGTCGTCTCATCAGATCCATACAAGAAGTGACGAAGACCATCTCGTGCGCCAAGCTTGAATACGGCCGGTAGCAGGTCAGGCCCGGAAACACGACGCGCCTGAGGCATCTGCCGGCGAAGAAGTCGAGCTACGGGCGCTCCGTCCGGAAACACCATCCTGGAGTGGCGCAGAGCGTCAAGGACGCGTTCATCTCGCAGCGCAACCATGAGTAGATGGACGTTCGCAAGAGTGACGTAGCCACCCCCTCTCGCCTGCGCGCGAGCCACGACTGCCTCTGCCGCTGATTCGAGATCCCCTCCGAAGCAAGGCAGCCGCGAATGAACCGAGGTCGCCATGACTAGCCTGCTTCTGGCCGCACGACCACGGGAAGCGTTCGCAGGATCAGTCGGAGATCGTGAATCAGCGACCAACTCGTGACGTAGAGGTAGTCCAACTTCACCATCTCCTCGAATGGAATCTCCGTCCGACCGAGCACCTGCCAGGGGCCCGTGATCCCCGGCTTTAGATCAAGTCGCTGGCGGCCCCACGTCGCGATGTGCTGGTCCTCGTCGAGAATCAGTGGCCGCGGACCGACGAGGCTCATTTCACCCATCACCACGTTGATCAGCTGCGGCAGCTCGTCCAGCGAGTAGCGCCGAAGGAACGAGCCTACGCGCGTCATGCGCGGGTCGTTCGGGATCTTGAACATGCGCGGGTCCCCGCCGTTGTGCAGGTGTTTATTCAGGTGCGCGACCTCGTGCTTCCGCTCGTCCGCGTTCAGAGCCATCGTGCGGAACTTCCACATCCGGAAGACGCCGTTCTTGCCCATTCGCACCTGGCGGAAGAACACGGGGCCGCGCGAGTCGAGCTTGATCGCCAACGCGACCGCCACGAGAAGTGGCGAGAGCAGGACGAGGCCGACCACGCTTAGCGTGAGGTCCATCGTGCGCTTCAGGAGCTTCGACGAGCGCGCGAGTCGGAGCGGGGGAAGCCCGAACAGCGGGACGCCCTCGACGGAGTGGAATCCCACGTTCGGCCCGACGAGCTCGAACAGCCTGGGCACGATGTCGATCTGCACGTCGAGGTCCTTGAGTGAGCGGATGAGATCGAGCGTGTCCTCGTGTGGCTGGTTCGAGAACGCGATGATCACGCGTTCGACGTCGAAGAGCCGGATCAGGCCCGGCAGGCGGTCAGGGCCGGCCAGCAGCACGAGGTGGCGCAGATCCTCACGCCGCTCCTTCGGCTCGTCGTCGACGAAACCGACGAGGTTGATCCCGTACTCCGGGTGGTTGAGCAGCTTCCGCGCGATCGTCTGGCCGACGTCGCCGGCGCCGATGATGATCGTGTTCTGCAGGTACGTGACGCTGCGTCGGCAGAGCGCGCGCGCCGTCGCGCGGCCGATCGCGACGAGGAGGATGGCCAGCGCCCAGAAGGCGACGAGCTTCGGCATGTCCGGGTTTGCGATGCCGGTCAGCCATGCCGTCGCGAAGAAGAGCCACGTCCCGACCGTCACCAGGTGAAAGACGCCGACGACGTCGTCCACCGTCGAGTGGTCGGTCCGCTCTTCGTCGCGGTCGTACAAACCGTAGAGCTTCGCGACGATCGCCCATCCGGGAAGGGTCATGAGAAAGACGAGCCACTCAGTCTCCTCGCCCACATGGTCGATCGCTGACTCGCTCGCGCCGAACAACCACTGCGCGACGAAGAATGCGAGCAACAATCCGACGAGGTCTGCGAGCAGCAGCGCGCGCCGAACCAGCCACCCGCGCCGCCGGACGATCGCTGTGCGGCGCCGGCGCTCGACGATCTCGATCGTCCGCTCGTCGACGACGGACTGCATCTCTTCGTAGAGCTCCACGCTTTGCTTGAAGGCCACGCGCTCTGTCGCGTTCACCGCAGCGCCCCTCGGCCATAGATCTCCGCGGCGACGAGATTGCGCACGCCTTCCGGCGTCGCCTCCAGGTCGTCGACGCTGTGCCAGCGGTTATCGTCGAGCACACGAAGCCTGTGCGTCCGCAGCGAGACGTGCACGACCGGGATGCGCGCGAAGCGCGCGTACACCGCGGACGACTCGGCCTCCTCCTCGTCGTCGCAGATGATCGCGTTCGGCTGGAGCGAGCGGAGCAGGCCGCCGAGGTCCGGCTCGCGCGCCGGCACGACAGTGCATTCAGCGACGCCCTCCAACGCGTCGCTCAGTGCCTCCCCGAGCAGTGGTACCGCGCAGACGACAGCGACGAACGGCTTCTCGCGCTCGCTCACGCGCGCGCCCCTTCCTCGAGCTGCTCGCCGCGGTATGCGGACAGGTAGAACGCCGCGGCCGCACGGCGCGACGGCACCTCGAGTTTTTGGAGGATGTTCTGCACGTGCCGTTTGACGGTGAACTCCGAGATCGTCAACTCGACTGCGATCTCGCGGTTCCGCGCGCCGTGCGCCACGAACGAGAGCACCTCTTTCTCGCGCTCCGACAGGATCGCCGCACGCTCGAGCGCCTTCGAGCGCGCCTCGAGCGCGTGGATCGCGTCGATCATCAGCGACGCGAGGTGGCGTGAGAGCGGCGCCTCGCCCTTGACCGCGCCGCGCAGCGCGCGGACGAGGCCGCCCGGCGAGATCTCCTTGTGGAGGAAGCCGTGCGCGCCGGCCGTGATCGAGTCGAGCACGGCCTCGCGGGTCGGCTCGAGCGCCCAGACGATGATGTGCGCGTCGCACTGCGCCCGCAGCTGCCTCACGAGCGGAAGACCGCCCAGCGGCGGCAGCTCGAGATCGATCAGCGCGATGTCGGGGCACGAGGCTTCGAGCACACGCAGGACGTCTTCGGCGTCCGTCGCCTCGAGCACGTCGAGGTCGGCCTCGCGCCGGAGCAGGTTGCGTACACCAGCGCGAAAGAGGGGGAGGGGATCCGCGATCAGGACGCGCGTGCGCCTCATCCGTGCAACACCCGTTCCTTCGGCGGCGCGTAGCTGCGTTCGTAGTAGCCGCCGTAGCCGTAGCTCTCCTCGTTCTCCGCGCCCGTGACCGCGAACCCGAGCTTGAGCGCAGGGGAGGCGTCGAGCGCGCGGCGAAACTCCCTGACCATCGGTCGCCGCACGACGTTCATGCGCGTGACGACGAACACACCGTCGACCTTCGACGAGAGCGCCATCGCGTCGCCGACCTGCAGCACCGGCGGTGCGTCGATGAGCACCGTCGTGAACTGCTCGCGCAATTCGGCGATGAGGCTCGCCACCATCTCCGTGACGACGAGCTCGCCGGCGTTCGGCGGGATCGCGCCGGCGGTGAGCACGTAGAGGACACCGCCTGTGACGCCGTTCGCGCCGTTCCCATTCCCGTTCGCGTTGCGCTTCGGCTCGGCCGCCTTGCCGCTCCCGGGGACGACGATCGGTGTCAGTGCCGCCTGGAGCTCGACCTGACCGAGCACGACTTGCGTGAGCCCCGGCCGGTCGCGCAGGTCGAAGAACTGGTCGAGGTAGGGCCGCCGCAGGTCGAGGTCCACGAGACATACCGATTCGCCCGCGCGCGCCAGCGCAACCGCGAGGTTCGCGACGGTCGTCGACTTGCCCTCCTGCTCGACCGCGCTCGTGACCATGATCGTCTTCACCTCGCGGCCGAGCTTCATGAACTCGAGGTTCATCTTCAGCATCCGGAACGTCTCGGCATGGACGCCGCGCGGGTTCGCGAGCATCGCGAGCCGGTTGCCCCTGCGCAGCCGGCGCGGCGGCTCGGGGATCCGCGCGAGTAGAGGGAGCCCGAGCTGGTGCTCGAGCTCGTCCGCCGAGCGGATGCGAGTGTCGAGCGCCTCCCAGAGAAACGCGAGCCCGAGCCCGAGCACTAGGCCGAGCGCGAAGCCGAGCACGCCGTTTCGCACCGGCCGCGGCTGCACCTGCTCCGCGTCTTCCGCCGACTTGACCACGAACGCGTTCGACGTCTGCAGCGCCTCCATCGTCGAGAGCTGCTGCTCCTTCTCCACGAGCGCCGTGTACAGCGCCGAGCTCGTCTTGCGCTCCTTCTCGAGCTGCGCCATGCGGTCCTCAACCTCCGAGCGAGCGCGCTCGAGCGATGCCGTGTCGATCTCGCGCCGGTAGATCTTGAACTCGTTGGCGTACAGCGTCGCCAGGAGTGCCGCAAGCGACGGGCTCGGGTCCGTGACCCTGAAGTCGAGCATGTCGGCGTTCTGCTTCGCGCTCACGCTCGAGCGCGCGAGGAATTCGTTCGGCGTCTCCGTGCCTGCGAGGCCGGCGTGTTGGAGCACCCGCCGCGCGACCTCGGGGACGCGGGCGAGATTCGCCTGCGTCTGGATGATCCGGTCCGCCTGCTGGTAGACGGTTGGGTCGATCGTCCCGGTCAGCGAGGCGGCCAGGTTCTGCCGCCCGATCAGGACCTCAGCCGTCGACTGGTACAGCGGCTCCTGCTGGAGCGAAAAGAGCACCGCCGCAGCGGGAACCAGGACTAGCCCCTGGAGGATGATCCACTTCCGCCGACGGACTACGTTCAGATAGTCACGCAGCGTCGTTGCATGTGCAGCCTTCGGCCCCGAGTTCATCTTTGCCCCAATCGAAGGTTCCTGGCGGCCATCCAGTGTGCGTCAGAGTTCGCGAACCATCAATAGGTCCAGCGACCTACCTATGGAAATTGCCGGGCGGCAACGCTGATGGTTCCGCCAGGTTCACACACGTTTCGCGGGAGATGCGAGCCACGGAAAATGGTTCGCCCGGGCCGCGGGGCCTAGTCCATGGTCAAACCCGTGGTTCGCCCGGGTGTGGACAAGGGCGATCGGGCTGTGGACAGACGCAGCTCGCGCGCGATCGCGCGCGAGCGCTGCTGTCGGCCGCTTCGGCTTCCAACCGTAGAATCCGGCTGATGGCGACGACCGAGGACCGCCGCGAGGCCGGGGGGCTCGAGGCCTGGCGCGAGCTGTACGAGGCGAAGCCGGAGCGCCGAGGGGAGCTGTTCTCGACGATCTCGGGGCTGGAGAACGAGCCGCTCTACACGCCGGAGAACTCATCGGTCGACCCCGAGGCCGACCTCGGATATCCCGGCGTCTATCCGTTCACGCGCGGCGTCTATCCCTCGATGTACCGCGGGAAGCTCTGGACGATGCGGCAGTTCGCCGGCTTCGGCACGGCCGAGGAGACGAACGCCCGCTTCCGCTACCTCCTGGACCACGGCCAGACCGGTCTGTCGACCGCGTTCGACATGCCGACGCTGATGGGCTACGACTCGGACCACGCGCGGTCGCTGGGCGAGGTCGGGCGCGAGGGGGTCGCGATCGACTCGCTCGAGGACATGGAGACGCTCTTCGCAGGCATCCCCCTCGGCGACGTCTCGACGTCGATGACGATCAACTCGCCCGCCGCCGTGCTGCTCGCGTTCTACGCCTGCGTTGGTGAGGAGCAGGGAGTGCCGCGCCGCGAGCTCCGCGGGACGATCCAGACGGACATCCTCAAGGAGTACATCGCGCAGAAGGAGTACATCTTCCCGCCCGAGCCTTCGATGCGGCTCGTGACGGACATGATCGAGTTCTGCTCGCGCGAGATGCCGAAATGGCATCCGATCTCGATCTCGGGCTACCACATTCGCGAGGCGGGTTCGAATGCGGCGCAGGAGCTCGCGTTCACGCTGGCCGACGGGTTCACGTACGTCGAGTGGGCCGTGGAGCGCGGGCTCGACGTCGACGACTTCGCGCCGCGGCTGTCGTTCTTCTTCAACGCCCACCTCGATTTCTTCGAGGAGATCGCGAAGTACCGCGCGGCGCGGCGGATCTGGGCGCGCGAGCTGCGCGAGCGGTTCGGCGCGAAGTCGCCGCGCTCGTGGCTGATGCGCTTCCACACGCAGACCGCGGGTGTGTCGCTGACGGCGCAACAGCCGGAGGTCAACATCGTGCGGACCGCTCTGGAGGCGCTGGCCGCGGTGTTGGGCGGAACGCAGTCGCTGCACACGAACTCGTTCGACGAGGCGCTGGCGCTGCCGACCGAGGACGCGGTGCGGATCGCTCTGCGCACGCAGCAGGTGATCGCGCACGAGACGGGTGTCGTGAACACGATCGATCCGCTGGGCGGCTCGTACTACGTCGAGCATCTGACGAACGAGCTCGAGCGGCAGGCCTATGACTACTTCGAGCGAATCGAGAAGCTCGGCGGCGTCGTCGAGGCGATCAAGGAGAACTTCTTCCAGCGCGAGATTGCGGAGGCCTCGTTCCGCTACCAGTCAGAGGTCGAGCGCGGCGAGCGAATCGTCGTCGGCGTCAACCGCTACACGCTCGAAGACGAACCGCTGCCGGAGATCCTCAAGATCGACCCGGCCCTCGAGCAGCAGCAGATCGAGCGAGTGCAGGCGCTGCGCTCGCGGCGAGACACGGCGGCAGTGGAACGAGAGCTGGCGCGCCTGAAAGCAGCCGCGGCAGGCGACGAGAACCTGATGCCCGTCATCGTCGACGCAGCGAAGGCCTACGTCACGATGGGCGAGATCTGCCACGCCTGGCGCGAGGTCTGGGGCGTCTGGCGCGAAGCGCCCGTTTTCTAGACCTCGAGTTCCTGGCCGTCGTGCGCTTGCTCGAAGCGCTCGTCCAGCGGGCGCTCTGTCGGGCGGTGCGTGATCAGCAGACGCTTCGCGTGCGACGCCCGGAAGGCCGCTTCAGCCTCCTCGGCAGACAGATGGCCGCGCACGCCTCCCTCGGGGTTTGGACGTTCGAGCGTCGCCTCGCACACGAAGAGGTCCGCGTCGCGCGCGAGCTCCGTCAGCGATTCGTCGGGTCCGCTGTCGCCCGAGTAGGCGAGTACGGAACCGTTCGCGGAGACGCGGAACCCATACGCGTCGAGCTTGTAGTGCAGCACCTTCACGGCGGTGATCTCGAACCCAGCGGCCGAGAACGGCTCGGCACGCGGATACTCGCGGGTCGCGAACGCCTTCTCGAACATCTCGCGCGAGCCGAGCCGCTCGCCGAGCTCCGCGAGCGTCGCGCGCCCGTCGGGCGGCAGCCAGAGCTCGGCCTTCGGCAGCTGTCGCGCGGGGCCGAACGCCACGCCCCAGACCCAGGGCACGAGGTCGCCCCAGTGGTCGAGGTGAAAGTGCGTGATCGCAATCGCGTCGACGCGCGGCCAGTCTTCACGCTCACGTAAGCGCGCGAGCACGCCCGGTCCGCAGTCGAGCAGCACACGTCGACCTCCCGACTCGAGCAGGTATCCGGACTGCGCGCCGCCGGGGTTCGGCCACGCCGGAGAGGATCCGACGACGGTCAGCTTCACCGCTCATATACTCGCAGCCGTGGCCAGGAAGATCCGCGTTGTGATCGCGAAGCCCGGCCTCGACGGCCACGACCGCGGCGCCAAGATCATCGCCCGCGCCCTCCGCGACGCCGGCATGGAAGTCATCTACACGGGGCTGCACCAGACGCCCGAGCAGATCGTCGAGACCGCGATCCAGGAGGACGCAGACGCGGTCGGGATCTCGATCCTCTCCGGTGCACACATGACCCTCGTCCCGAAGATCATCGACGGCCTGCGCGATCAGGGCGCGGAGGACGTCGTCGTCGTCGTGGGCGGCACGATTCCCACGGACGACGCCGACGAGCTGAAGCGCAAGGGCGTCGCCGAGGTCTTCACACCCGGCGCGCCGACGACCGAGATCGTCGACTTCTTGCGCGAACGGGTCGCCGCGTGAGCATCGCCGTCGATCGCAGAGACGGGATCGCGATCGTCACGATCGACCGCGAGGAGGCGATGAACGCGTTGGACGTCGCGACGCTCACCGAGCTGCGCGATCGTCTAAGGGAGCTCGAAGCCGACGCCGACACGCGCGTCGTGATCCTTACCGGCGCGGGCGACCGCGCGTTCGCCGCCGGCGCCGACATCAAGTACATGAGCGCCCTCGACGTCGCCGAGGCCAAGGCCTGGGGCGTCCTCGGCCACGAAACCGGCCGCATCCTCGAGACGATGCCCCAGCCGACGATCGCTGCGATCAACGGGTTCGCGCTCGGCGGCGGCTGCGAGCTGGCCCTCGCGTGCGACCTCCGCTATGCCGCGCGCACCGCGAAGCTGGGACAGCCCGAGATCAACCTGGGGATCATCCCCGGCTGGGGTGGGACACAGCGTCTCGCCCGCGCGACGACGATCGGTTTCGCGAAGGAGCTGGTGCTGACGGGCCGGGTCGTCGACGCCGAGGAAGCGGAACGCCGTGGCCTCGTGAACGCCGTCTTCGAGACCGGCGAGCTGCTCGACAAGGCACTGGAGACCGCGCGCCTGCTCGCAGCGAAGAGCCCGATCGCGCTCGCCGCGGCGAAAGCGGCCGCGAACCGGGCGCTCCAGGGCGACCACGAGGACAACCTGGACGCCGAGGCCGAGCACTTCGCCGAGCTCTTCTCGAGCGAGGACGCGAAAGAGGGCCTGGCCGCGTTCGTCGAGAAGCGCGAGCCGAAGTTCGTCGGGCGCTAGGAGGGCTTCTCCTAGGGGGCCTTGACGACGACCCGCTCGCCGACGAGAGCGCCGGGTGCGCCGAGTCGCTCTCCGAGTGTCGCGCCGCCGGGCGACGTCCAGACGACGATCGACTGATTCGGCAGCAGGCGGGCGAAGCGCGTGAGCGAGAGCGTCGTCCCGTCGAGCCTCTCGAACACCGCGCTGTCGGGCAGATCGAGCTCCACCGTGCGATTGACCTTCGGGATCGTCGGTCCCTTCGGAAGGATGCGGAGGGACGCAACGGTCATCTGCAGGCGTCCACCCGCGACGGCCAGGAGCTTGCCGGTGAGCGACAGCTGCACCGTCTCGCCGGCACGCGCGCTGTAGAGCAGCTTGCGCGCCTTGCGTAGATATGGATACGGGGACACCGCCGCGCCGTCGCCGGGATGCACCTCGAAATGCAGATGCGATGCGCCGCCGTCGGCGTCACCGGAATCGCCGACGTACGCGATCCACTCCCCGGCCTCGACGTGCTGGCCGGACTTGAGTCCAGGCGCGAACGCGACTTCCGAGTCGCAGTTCAGCCCGCGGTTGTCGTTCGCCTTCGTCAGGTCGTTGTTGAGATGGACGTAGAGGTAGGTCGTGCCGCTGTCGCCGTGCAGATAGAGCATGCAGCCGGCGCGCGACGAGGAGGTCCAGAACTTCACCTTGCCCGCCTCGGCCGCGACAGCGAGCGCACGCTTCGACGCCATCAGGTCGTTCCCCTGATGCCGAGTCGACCCGCGCGGCTCGCCGAAGTCGTCGCGGTACTGCACCGGCCCGACAACCGGGAACACGAGGCGAGGCACCGGCTTTGGCGAAGCCGCAGCGGCACCGGCGGCGAGGCCGAGCAGGAGTGCGGCGAGAAGTCCTCGGGCTGTCGTCCGGTGGCTGAGCATGTGCTCCGGGTCGCGCTCGAAGGGCGGGACAGTAACACGCCGCTCCGACTGCACCGGTGTTTCGGGGCCGCGGGATAGAGTCCTCGCGGCATGAAGATCGCTGTCTGCGTGAAGCAGGTTCCGGAAGGAAATCGCCGCATCGACCCGTCAACCAAGCGCCTCGACCGCTCCGGAGAGGGGGCGCTGAACCCTTTTGACACACACGCAGTCGAGGAGGCGCTCCGCCTGAGGGACGCGGCGGGCGAGGGCGAGGTCGTCCTCGTCTCGATGGGGCCGGAGCGGGCAGTCGACGCGCTCCGCAAAGCGCTCGCGATGGGTGCCGACCGCGCCGTCCTCGTCAGCGATCAGGGCGCGGAGGGCGCCGACCTCGTCGGCACGAGCCGCGTGCTCGCCGCGGCGCTCGAACGCGAGAGCGCAGACGTCGTGCTCTTCGGGCAGCAAGCCTCCGACGGTGACGGCGCCGTGCTGTGGGCGGCGGTCGCAGAGCGCCTGCGCCGGCCGGTGATCTCGCAGGTCGCGGAGCTCACGGTCTCCGACGGCAAGGCTCGTGGCAAGCGACAAACCGAATTCGGCTACGACGTGATCGAAGCCCCGCTGCCGGCGGTCGTCGCCGTCTCGGATGCGATCAACGAGCCGCGCTACCCGTCCCTGAAGGGGATCATGGGCGCGAAGACGAAGCCGCAGGAGACGTTCTCGCTCGCAGACCTCGGCGTCGAGGCCGGCGCCAAGACGGAGGTCGTAGCCCTCTCGGAGCCGCCGCCGCGCGGTGACACGCGCAAGATCGAGGACGACGGGAACGCCGCCGCGCAGATCGTCGAGTATCTCGCCGAGAAGCGGCTGTTGTGAGCACGCTCGTCTTCCTCGAGCACCACGAAGGCGAGCTGCAAAAGGGGCCGCTGGGCGTGCTTTCCAAGGCGGCCTCCCTCGGCGGGGACGTGGTCGGCGTGCTCGCGGGCTCCGGCGTGCGCGGCCTCGCCGAGCAGGCAGGGAAGTTCGGCGTACAGACCGTGTACGTCGCGGACGACCCGTCGCTCGACGCGCCGCTGCCGCAACCGCGCGTCGACGTGCTCGCGTCGATCGTGCGCGATCAGGACATCGACACGGTGCTCTTCGCCGCGTCGGTGCTCGCAGCGGACATCGCTTCGGGCCTCGCAGCGCGTCTGGACGCAGGACTGAACTGGGACCTCGTCGATCTCGAGCGCCGCGACGGTGCACTCGTCGGCAAGCGCCCGGCGCTCGGTGACTCCGTTTTCGTCGACGTCGGCTGGACCAGCGAGCCGCGGCTCGCGCTTTTCCGGTCCGGTACGTTCGATCCCTCCGAGACCGGAGGCACTGCGCAGGTCGAGGACGTCGGCGTGCAGCTCGAGGAGCATTCGCAGATCGCGACGATGATCGAGCGTGCGCATGCCGAGAGCGAAGGCGCGAACCTCGAGGAAGCAGACGTGATCGTCGCGGGCGGTCGCGGACTCGGTGGCCCGGAGAACTTCACTCTCGTCGAGGCGCTCGCGCAGGCGCTCGGCGGCGCGGTCGGTGCGACGCGCGCGGTCGTCGATGCCGGCTGGTATCCCTACTCGACCCAGATCGGGCAGACGGGAAAGACCGTGTCGCCGAAGCTGTACGTCGCGTGCGGGATCTCCGGCGCGATCCAGCACAAGGTCGGGATGCAGAACGCGGGAACGATCGTCGCGATCAACAAGGACCCGAACGCCCCGATCTTCGAGTTCGCGGATCTCGGCGTCGTGGGCGACGTCCACCAGGTCGTGCCGAAGCTGACCGAGCTCGTCAAGCAGCGCCGCCGGTCGTGACCAAACCGGCCGACTACCCGCCGCCGTTCTCGCCGAGCGAGGCGATCGGTCCGCCGACGGATCAGCTCGACGAGCGGATCGAGGTGGGCGTCCTGATCGTTGGCGCCGGTCCCGCTGGCCTCGCCTGCGCGATTCGCCTCGGCCAGCTGCTCGAAGAGCACCCCGAGCTGCGTGAGCGGCTCGGCGACGTCCCGGTGGCAGTGCTCGAGAAGGGCAAGCAACCCGGGTCGCATCTCCTGTCGGGCGCCGTGGTCAACCCGCGTGGGCTGCGACGCCTGTTCAAGGGTCGAAAGGAGCTCGAAGAGTTGCCGTTCTTCGGGCCCGTCGAGAACGAGTCCGTGTACTTCCTGACCAGCGGCGGCGCGTTCCGGATCCCGACGCCGCCCACGATGAAGAACGAGGGGAACTACGTCGCTTCGCTGTCCCAGCTCGGGCGCTGGCTCGCCGAGCGAGCTGAGGAGGGCGGCACGATGATCCTGCCCGAGACGGCGGCGACGAAGCTGCTCGTCCAGGACGGCCGAGTCGTCGGCGTGCGGACCGGCGACAAGGGCCGCGGTCGGAACGGGGAGGAGCTGCCCAACTTCGAGCCCGGCTCCGATCTCGTCTCGCGCGTGACGGTCCTCGCCGAGGGCACGCAGGGCCACCTGACCGGCGCGGCGCTCGAGCGCTTCGGCCTGCACGGCGAGAACCCGCAGGTCTGGGCGCTCGGCGTCAAGGAAGTCTGGCGGGTCGCGCAGCCGCTTGACCGCGTCATCCACACGATGGGGTGGCCGCTCCGCGGCGGAGCGCGCTACCGCGAGTTCGGCGGCTCGTTCATCTACCCGCTCGGCAAGGACATGGTCACGCTCGGGATGGTCGTCGGCCTCGACTATCGCGACGTGGAGCTGTCGGTGCACGACGTTCTGGAGGAGCTGAAGACGAACAAGCTCGTTCGGAGGATTCTCGAGGGCGGGGAACGCCTCGAGTGGGGGGCGAAGACGATTCCCGAGGGCGGGTTCCTCTCGCTTCCGAAGCGGCTGCATGCGCCGGGGCTGCTGCTCTGCGGCGACGGCGTCGGGATGGTCAACGTCCCCGCGCTGAAGGGGATTCACTACGCGGTCGAGTCGGGACGGCTCGCGGCGGAGACCGCGTTCGAGGCCCTGCGACCGGGACGGACGGCGTCCACGCCCGGCGCGCTCGAGTCCTACGACCGGGCTGTGCGCGAGAGCTTCATCTGGCGCGACCTCGAGGTCGTGCGCAACATGCGCCAGGCGTTCGGCCGCGGGTTCTGGCTCGGCGGCGCGCTTGCCAGCATGATGACTGCGACGCGCGGAAAGCTCCCGCCGGTGACGTTGCGCACCCAGCGAGACGCCGAGCAGGAGCTGATCCGGACCGAGCGCGCGTCGCGCTACCCCGCGCCGGACGGAAAGCTCACGTTCGACAAGCTCTCGTCCGTTTTCCTGTCAGGCAACAAGACGCGCGACGACCAGCCGAACCACATCAGGATTCAGCCGCGCGTCCCAGCGGACGTCGCGGAGCTCTGGGTGCGGATGTGCCCAGCCCAGGTGTACGAAGTGGGGGCCGGCGACGGTGACGGGACGGTCGAGGTGCAGCTGAATCCGTCGAACTGCGTGCAATGCGGCGCGATCACCGCGAAGGGAGGCCGGCTGACGCCGCCCGAGGGCGGCTCGGGGCCGGAGTACCAGCGCTCGTAGCGCCCCAGCCGGCCACCGCATGATCTCGCTCGACGACGTCCTCGCTGCCCGCGCGACGATCGGTGACCGCGTGCACCGCACGCCGACACTCACCTCAGCAACGCTGTCGAAGCAGGTCGGCGCGCCCGTGCATCTGAAAGCCGAGCTCTTCCAGCGCACCGGCTCGTTCAAGCCGCGCGGCGTCCTGAACAAGCTCGCGTCGCTGAGCGCGGACGAGAAGGCGCGCGGTGTGATCGGCATCTCCGCCGGCAACCATGCGCAGGCGCTCGCCTATGCATCGAGCCTCGAGAACATCGACTCGCTCGTCGTCATGTGGGAGGGCGCGAGCGAGCAGAAGATCGCCGCGACGAGGGCCTACGGTGCGGCTGTCGACCTCGAGGCGCGCAACCCCACCGAGGCGTTCGGCCGGCTCGAGAAACTGATCGCGGAGACCGGTCGCGTGCTCGTGCACCCGTTCGACGACCCGTTGGTCATGGCGGGGCAGGGAACCGTCGGCCTCGAGCTGATGGAGGACGTTCCCGAGGCGGCCGTCGTCGTCGTGCCGATCGGCGGGGGAGGGCTGATCTCCGGCGTCGCGACCGCCGTTCGCGGGCTCCGCCCGCAGACGCGAGTGATCGGAGTCGAGCCCGAGACGTCGAACGCGATGGGTGCGGCGGTCGATGCCGGAGAGAGAGTCGAGATCGTGCCGGGCTCGATCGCCGACGGGCTCAACGCCCCACACGCCGGGCGCAATGCCCTCGAGGTCGTGCGCGAACGGGTGGACGAGATCGTCCTCGTTTCCGACGACGAGATCGAGGAAGCATTCCGGGTGCTCTACACGCGCGCGAAGCTCGCCTGCGAACCCGCAGGCGCGGCCTCGACGGCGGCGCTCGTGAGTGGAAAGATCGCCTTGGAACCAGGCTCGCCGGTCGTCCTTGTTGTCTCGGGAGGCAACGTCGCCGCCCATACCGCCTCTGCTATTCTGGCCGGGCGATGAAGGCCGGAATCCATCCTGATTACGTGCTCGCGACGGTCACGTGCGCCTGCGGGAATACGTTCCAGACCCGTTCGACGAAGCCCGAGCTGCATGTCGAGATCTGCTCGAACTGCCACCCGTTCTACACGGGCAAGCAGAAGCTGATGGATACCGGCGGCCGGGTCGAGCGCTTCCAGCGGCGCCTCGAGCGCGCCGGCGGCGCCCGCCGGGGCTAGCGCCCCCTCACGCTCATGGCACAGAACATCGGAGGGCAGGCAGTCCTCGAAGGCGTGATGATGCGCGGCCCCTCGAACTGGGCGCTCGCCGTCCGCAAGCCGAACGGCGAGATCGCCGAGCACACGAGCGCAATCAAGTCGCCGATGGCGCGTCACCGGATCTTCCGCCTCCCGGTCATCCGCGGCGTGATCGCGCTCGGCGAATCGCTCGCGATCGGCTTCCGCGCGCTGGCGCTCTCCGCGAACTACGCGGCCCAGGACGCGAACGCCGAGCAGGAGGAGGAGATCCGGGAAGAGCTCTCGCGCGGCAGCATCGTCTTCGCCTTCGCGATCGCGATCGGCTTCGCACTCATGCTCTTCAAGGTCACGCCCGCGCTGATCACGAGTTGGCTCCCGATCGAGACGACGGGCTGGTTCGTGATCGTCGAGGGGCTGATCCGCGTGACGATCTTCGTCGTCTATCTAAGCCTGATCTCGCTCCTCCCCGACCTGAGACGGGTCTTCCAGTACCACGGTGCCGAGCACAAGGCGATTAACGCGCTCGAGGCCGGAGACGAGCTGACGCCGGAGCGTGTGCAGCGGCATTCGCTCATCCACCCGCGCTGCGGAACCGCCTTCCTGCTCTGGGTGATGGTGATCGCGATCTTCGTCTTCGCGTTCCTCGGCCGCCCCTCGTGGCCGTGGCTGATCGCGAGCCGAATCCTCCTGCTCCCGCTCATCGCCGGGCTTGCGTACGAGCTAATTCGCTTCTCCGGCAAGCACACCGGCAACCGCGTGCTGATGACGCTGCTGGCACCGGGCCTCTGGCTGCAGCGCCTGACGACGCGCGAGCCCTCGCTCGATCAGATCGAGGTCTCGATTCGCGCGCTGCGCGAGGTGCTCCGCCTCGAGCAGAGGGACCCGAACGCGCGCAAAGTGGAGGTCATGGCGTGATGGCCACTCTCGAGCCGCTGGTCGAGGAGCTCGAGCGCACGTATCGCGAGACGCAGGAGCGCTTGTCCGACCCGTCGGTCTACAACGACCACCGGGAGGCGGCCGAGGTAGGGCGGCGGCTGAAGGAGCTCGAAGGCCCGTACAAGCTCACGGAGCAATGGCGCGCGGTCAATGCCGACCTCAGCGAAGCGCGCGGCGACGGCGAGCTGCGCGAGCTCGTCCCCGAGCTCGAGGAGCGGCTCGCGAGCGTCGAGGAGGAGCTGAGGCTCGCACTCGTCGAGAACGACCCGGCCGACCGCAAGGACGTGATCGTCGAGATCCGCCAGGGCACGGGCGGCGACGAGGCCGCGCTCTGGGCGGGCGACGTCTTCCGCATGCTCACGAAGTACGCGGAGGCCCGCGGCTTCAAGTGGGAACAACTGAGCTCGTCGCCGAACGAGGCGGGCGGCTTCAAGGAGGTCACCTTTGCGATCCGCGGCGACGGGGCCTACTCCGTGTTCAAGTGGGAGGGCGGCACACACCGCGTGCAGCGCGTGCCCGAGACCGAGTCGCAGGGACGGATCCACACGTCGACGGCGACGGTCGCCGTGATGCCGGAGGCCGAGGAGGTCGAGGTCGCGATCGAGCCGACCGACCTGCGTATCGACGTCTTCCGCGCGACCGGCCCCGGTGGGCAGGGCGTCAACACCACCGACTCCGCGGTGCGGATCACACACCTACCGACCGGTGTCGTCGTCGCGATGCAGGACGAGCGCTCGCAGCTGCAAAACCGCGAGAAGGCGATGCGCGTACTGCGCGCGAGGCTGTACGAGCAAGAGCGCGGGCGGCAGGCCGCCGAAGCCGCGGCACACCGTAAGGCCCAGGTCGGGACCGGCGAGCGTGCGGAGAAGATCCGCACCTACAACTTCCCCGAGAACCGTGTCACCGACCACCGGATCCACCTGACCCAGCACAAGCTCGACCGCATCCTCGAGGGCGAGCTGACGGATTTCACCGAGGCCTTGACCGCGGAGGATCGGCGAAGGGCGCTCGGCGACGCGGCGTGACCGTCGGCGAGGTCCTCCGGCGGGCGACGGAGTACCTGGCCGGGAAAGGGGTCGACAGCCCGCGTCTCGACGCAGAGCACCTCTTGGGGAAGGCGCTCGGGCTCTCGCGCCTCGAGCTCTACATGCAGCACGACCGTCCGCTCAGCGAGGGAGAGCGCGACACCTACCGCGAGCTCGTGCGCCGGCGCGGCGAGCGCGAGCCCCTCGCATACGTGCTCGGTGACTGGGATTTCCGCCGGCTCACGCTCAAGGTGGATTCCCGTGCGCTCGTCCCGCGTCCAGAGACCGAGATCGTCGTCGAGCGCTGTCTCGCGCTCCTCGAAGGCGTGGAGGAGCCGCACGTGCTCGACGTCGGGACCGGGACCGGCGCGATCGCGCTCTCGATCGCACACGAGCATCCGGGCGCGCAGGTGATCGCGCTCGACGTGTCGGCGGACGCGCTCGCGCTCGCGCGCGAGAACGCGGAGGCGACGGGTCTCGCAGGACGCATTCGCTTCATCGAAGGCGACCTCCATGAGGGGCTGGGTGCCGACGCTTACGATCTGGTCGTGTCGAACCCGCCGTACGTGACCGAGGAGGAGATCGAAGTCGTGCAACCGGAGGTGCGCGAGTGGGAGCCGCGGCTCGCGCTCGTCGGCGCGACCCACACCCGTGCGGTCGCCGAGGGCGCGCGCGACGCCCTGCGGCCGAACGGGCATGTCGTGCTCGAGGTCGCGGACGAGCGGGCCGAAGACGCGGCTGCTCTGCTCGAGGAGCTCGGGTACGAGGACGTTCGAATCAGCGAGGACCTGACGGGGCGAGAGCGGATCGCCGAGGGCCGATGGGCGCAGTAGACGACGCGGTTGCGGCAGTCCAGGCCGGGAAGCTCGTCGTCCTGCCGACGGACACGGTCTACGGCCTGTGCGCGACGCCGTATCGCAGCGAGCCGGTGGAGCACCTCTACAGGGCCAAAGGTCGCGACCCGCTACAGCCGATCGCCCTCGTCGCCTCCAGCCTCGAGATGCTGTTCGAGTGCATACCGGAGCTTCGCGGCCGGGCGGGCACGATCGCGCGGGCGCTCCTTCCCGGGCCGTACACGCTGATCCTCCCGAATCCCGCGCGTCGCTACCGGTGGCTCACGGGCTCGACGCCGGACGCGATCGGCGTGCGGGTCCCGGAGCTCGACGGTGACGCACAGACGATCCTCGAGCGGGTCTGCGCCGTCGCGGCGACGAGTGCGAACGCGCGCCGCGGCCCTGAGCCGCGACGGGTCGAGGACATTCCGCAGGAGATCCGCAGCGCCGCCGCAGCGATCGTCGACGAAGGCGAGCTGCCGGGCGTGCCGTCGACCGTGATCGACTTCACGGGGCCCGAACCGCGTGTAATCCGTGAGGGCGCAGGCGACGTCGAGCGAGCCTTGGCCGTTCTCGTCTAGCGCGGTCCGCCGACGGACCGCCGGAGTAGCATGGGCGGGCAAATCTCGGGAAAGGGAGAGCCATGGCCGTCGCGCAGGAAACGCTCCAGCACCTTCGCTCCGCGGGGCTCGCCGAGGTCGACCCCGAGATCGCCGAGCTGCTCACGCGCGAGCTGGAGCGGCAGCGCGGCCAGATCGAGCTGATCGCGTCGGAGAACTTCACCTGGCCGAGCATCCTCGAGGCCATGGGCAGTGTGCCGACGAACAAGTACGCCGAGGGCTATCCGGAAAAGCGCTACTACGGTGGCTGCGAGGTCGTTGACGAGATCGAAGCAGCCGCGATCGAGCGCGCGAAGTCGCTGTTCGGCGCCGAGCACGCGAACGTGCAGCCGCACGCGGGCGCACAGGCGAACATGGGCGTCTACTTCGCGGCCCTCCAGCCGGGCGACACGATCCTCTCGATGCGCCTTGACCATGGCGGCCACCTCAGCCACGGGCTGAAGGTGAACTTCTCCGGGCGCCTCTACACGATCGTCGGCTACGGCGTCGACCGCGAGACGAACCTGATCGACTTCGACGAGGTGCGGCAGCTTGCGAAGGAGCACCGGCCGAAGCTGATCCTCTGCGGCGGGTCCGCGTATCCGCGCGTGATCGAGGCCGATAGGTTCCGCGAGATCGCAGACGAAGTCGGCGCGCTCCTGATGTGCGACATGGCGCACTTCGCAGGGCTCGTCGCCGCAGGTCTGCACCCGAACCCGACGCCGTACTGCGACTTCGTCACCTCGACGACGCACAAGACGCTCGCCGGACCGCGCGCAGGGTTCATCCTCTGCAAGGAGGAGTACGCGAAAGACGTCGATCGCGCAGTCTTCCCCGGGATGCAGGGCGGCCCGCTCGAGCACGTGATCGCGGCCAAGGCGGCGTGCTTCCGCATCGCCGCCACCGAGGCGTTCCGCGACTACCAGCAGCAGGTCCGTGCGAACGCCGACGCGCTCGGCGAGACGCTGATGGAAGGCGGCCTCGACCTGCTCACCGGCGGTACCGACACGCACCTGCTCCAGATCGACCTGCGGAACTCCGAGTGGACGGGGAAGGACGCCGAGGAGCGTCTGCACGACGTAAAGATCACGGTCAACCGCAACACGGTTCCGTTCGACGAGCGCCCGCCGACCGTCGGCTCGGGCGTGCGCGTCGGCACGCCCGCGGCCACGATGCGCGGCTTCGACGAGCAGGACTTCCGTGAAGTTGGCCAGGTCATGGTCCGGGCGCTCGACGAGGAGCCGGACCTGCACGTCCTGCGGGCGCGCGTCGATGCGATCTGCGAGCGCCGGACGCTCTACCCGAGCTTTCGCGGCTACACGACGTACGTCGCCGAGTGAGCACAACTGTCACCGGGCGGGTGACGCACGTCACGCATCCGCTCGTCCAGCACAAGCTCTCGTACCTCCGCGACAAGTCGACCCCGACCGTCCACTTCAGGAAGCTCGTCGAGGAGGTGACGCTGCTCCTGGTCTACGAGGCGACGAAGGACTTCCCCACCGAGGACGTCGAGATCGAGACCCCGCTCGAGCGCACGACCGTCCCGCGGATCGCCGGCAAGAAGGTCGCGGTCTGTCCGGTGCTGCGCGCCGGGGTCGGCATGCTCGACGGCGTCCTCTCGCTGATCTCGAGCGCTCGCGTCGGCTTCATCGGCATGTATCGCGACGAGGAGACGCTCGAACCGGTGCAGTACTTCGTGAAGTTGCCGGAGGACATGAGTGACCGCGATGCGATCGTGCTCGACCCAATGCTCGCCACGGGTAACTCGAGCGTCGCCGCGATTGACGCCGTGAAGGCGGCGGGAGCGAAGTCGGTCGTGCTCGTCTGCCTCGTGGCCGCTCCGCCGGGGATCGACCGCTTGCTCGGGGAGCACCCGGACGTGCACATCGTCTGCGCGGCGATCGATCGCGGCCTGAACGAGCGCGGCTTCATCGTCCCGGGTCTCGGTGACGCCGGAGACCGCCTCTACGGCACGAAGTAGCAGTGGCCGAGCTGCGCGCAAATCCGGAGGTCCTCTACGGCGGGGTGCTCGCGCTCGCGATCGTGCTCGTGCTCACGCCGGCCGTCGGCGGGATGGCCCGCCGGATCGGCGCCGTCGACTCGCCCGACCGGCGTCGCCTGAACCTCGCGCCGATCCCGCGGCTCGGCGGGCTCGCGCTCTTCTTCGCAATCCTCGTGCCCTCGCTCGCGTTCCTGGAGATCGGCCGCGAGACGCGCGGGCTGCTGCTCGGGGCCGCGATCGCGACCACGGTCGGCGCGGTCGACGACTTCCGGGGCCTCGCGTGGTGGCAGAAGCTCGTGGGCCAGATCGCGGCCGCGTCCGTCCCGGCGGCGTTCGGAATCTGGGTCGACCGCTTCACGTTCCCGTTCCTCGGGATCCACGAGCTGCCGTCATGGATCGGCATGCCCGCGACCGTCGTCTGGATCGTCGCGCTGATGAACATGGTCAACTTCCTCGACGGCCTCGACGGGCTCGCGGCAGGGGTGTGCGCGATCGCGGGCACTACCTTCGCCGTGATCGCGCTCTCGCTCGGCAAGCCGTCGGCGGCGATCCTCTCCGCGATCGTCGCGGGCGCGTGCTTCGGCTTCCTGCGCCACAACTTCTACCCGGCCCGCATCTTCATGGGCGACTCCGGCGCGCTGTTGCTCGGCTACTCGCTCGCGACGATCGCCGTGCAGGGCCTGCTCAAGACGGCTGCGACCGTCGCCCTCTTCTTTCCGCTCTTCGTGCTGGCGATCCCGATCCTCGACACGACGTTCGTCGTCGCACGCCGGCTCAAGTACCGCGAGAAGCTGTACGTGCCCGACCAGACGCACCTGCACTTCCGCTTCCTGCGCCGCGGCTTCTCGCACCGCCGCGCGGTGCTGACGATGTACGCGTGGTGCGCGACGCTGGCCGCAGCCGCGCTGGCCACACGCTTCGTCCCCTTCCGCGCGCACGGCGACTGGCACTTCTGGTCGACGCTCCTGGCCGGCGGGATCGGCGTGGCTGCGCTCGCCTTCTCGGTCTACGTGATCTACGCGCTCGAGATCGTGAAGCTGACTTCCGTCCGGTCGCGGCGTAGAGCCGCTGCGTAGCCAAGCAACAGTCTGTTACTTGGGCTGTTTGCCTTTCGCTACGGAGTCGACACCCTCTCGTTACGCCTCGCCCGCGATCCTGAGGGAGTGGTCGACGCGGCACCGCGAATCGACGATCGGCTTCTCGCCGCGCTCGCGCGGCTCGACAAACGTGACCGCCCGATCGCCGAGACGCACCGACGTCTCGGGCGAGTCGCCGCTGCGCTCGAGCTCGCGCGCCCGAGCTACGAGCAGGTGCGCGTGCACGTGCACGCGCTCCGGCGCAGGGAGCTGAATCCCGGCGCAGGCGACATTCTTCTGGCCGTCGCGTTTCGCAGCCGGCCGCCCGAAGCTCTGTACGACCTTCTCGAATGAGCGGGCGTGGGCGTGGCCAAGCAACAGACTGTTACTTGGAGGCTCGCGCTGCGAAGGCGGTGAGTACTGCGTTCAGCGGCTCGCCGAGGCGCGGGATCGAGTGGCCCGCGCCGGGGAGGACCGCACGTTGCGCGCCGAGGCGCTCCTCGAGGACGTCACAGACCGCTTCGAACGCGTCGCTGTGGCCGCCGGAGACGACGAGCTTCGGGAACGGCGTCGCCGCGAGCTCGTCGAGCGGGATCTTCGCCTCGTGCGGCGAGCGTTCCGCGAGCGCGGCACGCGCCCCGGCCTCGAGCTCGGGCGGGAGCGGATCCGGCAGGCGAATCGACGAGCCGACGAGCGGGAGGAAGAACTCGAGGTAGCCCTGCGGATCGCTCGGCCCGGGGAAGTTCGCCATGAAGGCTTCGACCGCCGCGTCCCCGCGCGCGATGTCGAACGCCGGCGGCTCGAGCACCGTGAGGGACGCGAGGGGCGCGCGGGGTGCGGCGAGGAGCGAGACAACGCCGCCGTACGAGTGCCCGACGAGGTGGTCGCCCGGTTCGAGCACCTCGAGCAGCTCCTCAGCCTGGCGCTCGAAGTCGATGTGGTCGAGGGGCGGGTTCGGGGCATAGCCGCTGCGGATCGGCAGCACGAGCGTGAACCGCTCGGCGAGCGGGCGCTGCGCGTTCCAGGTCCCCCACCCGGGCGTGACGCTCCCGTGGACGAGCACCAGCCGCGGCCCCGACCCCTGAATCTCAACGTACAAGGTTGGCCGTTTTCCTTGAAACGAAGCGGGATTCCGATGTCACAAACTCTGGTATGCTCGCGGCGGTGGAAGTCGCCGGCGCGGGGGGAACGCTGATCGGGATCACCGCAGCGTGCGGTGTCCTCGGCGCACTCGTCGGCTGGGCGTTCGGCTCGTTTGGGATCGGACTGCTGCTCGGAATCTTCGTGGGGATACCCGTTGCGATCTTCATGGTCTACCGTCGCTATCGCGGAGTGATCGGGTGAGGGTCTCGGGACTCTTCGAAACGCCGCGTCCCGTGCCCGGACGCACGCTGCCGATGCTCGCAGCCGCAGGCCTCCTCGTGCTCGCACTACCGGTCTTCCTCGTCGCGGGCCTGCCGTTCGCCGGCTGGCTGCTCGGTACGACGCTGTGGCTCGCCGGCGCGGCGCTCGCGGCGCTCGTGGCGCGGCTCGGTCTCGGCGCCGATAAGCTCGCGTCCTCGGGCGTGGTGGGGATCGGAATGACCTTTCGCGCGGTTGCGATCGGCGTCGTGCTGATCGCGGTCGCCGCGACCGATGCGCGGCTCGGCCTGTCGGCGGCGCTCCTCTACGCGTTCGCGTACACGCTCGAGCTCGCGCTCTCGCTCGCCACGTACTTCGGGCAGGAGGCAAGGTGAGCTTCCTCGCCAACGTGATGCTCCTGGCCGCCACGCAGAACGGCGGCGAGGAGAAGTTCGATCCTTCGACGGAGTTCGAGTTGCCCGCGTGGGTCTCGATCCACATCGGGCCGCTCGACATGTCGATCAACAAGGCGGTCGTGTACCTCTGGATCGGCTCGGCCGTGACCATCGCGTTCGGGATCCTCTTCATGCGCTGGCGCGTCGGAGTCGCGCCGGACCGCCGCCAGACGATCGGCGAGCAGATCTACGACGTTGCGCAGACACAGGTCGCCGAGCAAGGTCTGCCGACGAAGGCGATCGGCCGCTGGTTCCCGTACTGCGCCTCACTGCTCCTCTTCATCTGGTGGCTGAACATGATTGGCTTCATCCCGCTGCCGCTCACAGGCGAGAAATGGCACGGCATCCCGGTCTGGGGCATCTACGCGGCGACGTCGTCGATCTCGGTCACGCTCGCGCTCGCGCTGATGACGTGGACGTTCACGCACATCGAGGGCATCAGGGCGAACGGCCCGATCAAGTACTTCAAGAGCTGGATCCCCGAGGTGCCGAAGGGGTTGTTACCGCTGCTCGTTCCGATCGAGATCCTCGGGCAGTTCATGCGACTGATCTCGCTCTCCGTCCGTCTCTACGCGAACATGCTCGCGGGCCACATGTTGATCCTGACCTTCATCGGGCTGATCTTCTTGACGTCGTTCTGGGTCTTCCCCGTGTCGGTGCTCTTCGCGAGCGCCTTCTATTTCTTCGAGGTCGCGATCGTCGTCTCGATCCAGGCGTTCATCTTCGCTGCCCTCTCGGCCATCTACATCGGCTCGGCGATCGAGCCCGAGCATTAAGGAGACCCATGTTCAACCTCGCTCTTGCCGCCACCGAGGGAAACGTCGTCGACCTCGGCAAAGCGATCGCCCTGGCGCTCGGCATCGGCCTTGGCGCTACCGGCGCCGGCGTCGGCATCGGGATCATCTTCGGCTCCATGATCCAGTCCGTCGCGCGCCAGCCGGAGCTGCGTGGGGAGCTGCAGGGGATCATGTGGCTCGGCTTCGCGCTGACCGAGGCAGTCGTCTTCTACGGCCTGATCGGCGGCCTACTCGCCTTCGTGCTCGTGTAGGTCGATGCTGCCGTTCGCCGACAACACCCTGATCCAGCCCATCCCCGGGCTGATGATCTGGACGATCATCTGCTTCGCGATCACGTTCTTCATTCTCAGACAGTTCGCGTTCGGCCCGATCCAGAGGATCATCGACGAGCGCCGCGAGCGCATCCTCCGTTCGTTGCAGGAAGCCGACAATGCGCGTGACGAGGCGCGACGCTTGCTCGAGGAGCACAAAGCGCTGCTCGGGAAGGCACGGTCGCAGGCCGAGGACATCCTGATCGAGGCGCGACGCGTCGCCGAGTCGCAGCGCGAGCGCGTGCGCGAGGAGATCGAGGAGGACCGCCAGCGCCGCCTCGAGGAGACCCGCCGCCAGATCGAGGCCGAGACGCAGCGTGCGCTCAACGAGATCCGCCGCGACGTCGCCGAGCTCGCGCTCGTGGCCGCGGAGAAGGTGACCGCGGGCGCGCTCGACGCAACGTCGCACCGCAAGCTGATCGACGACGCGATCAAGGACCTCGACTTCTCGAAGCTGGAACAGGAGGCGGTCCGATAGCGGTCGCGCACCGCATCTACGCGCGCGCCCTCTTCGACGCAGCAAAGGAGAAGAACAGCCTGCGCGAGGTCCACGAGGAGCTCGCCGACTTCGTGCAGGCCGCGCGCGACGTACCGGAGCTGAGCGCGCTGCTCGAGAACCCCGAGATCGACCACCGCTCCAAGCAGGCCGCGCTCGGCGAGCTGCTCGGCGGAGGCGACGAGCTCGTGCGCAACTTCCTGCTCGTGCTCGTCGAGAAGGGGCGCGCCACCGAGCTCGAGGAGATCTTCCGGGAGTTCGAGGCACTCGTCGCCGCCGAGGAGAAGCGCCTCGAGGTCGAGCTGACGACCGCCTACGAGCTCGAGGAAGACGAAGCCAAGGAGATCCTCGAGCAGATCGAGCGCACGTCCGGCCGTCAGGTCGACGCGACCCGCAAGGTCGACCCGTCGCTGATCGGAGGATTTGTACTGCAAGCTGGTTCGCTTCGAGTAGACGCGAGCGTCAAGGGGCGGCTCGAGCGCCTCCGGCAGGATCTGGCAAAGACATGATCAGCCGAAAGTGCGAAGCACTTTCGGCTGTTGGAAGGAGCTGACTTGAAGCTACGCCCTGAAGAGATCACGTCGATCCTCAAGCAGCGGATCGAGCAGTACGACGTCCAGACCGACCTGTCCGAGGTCGGCACGGTGCTCCAGGTCGGCGACGGCATCGCGCGCGTGCACGGTCTCGACAACTGCGTCTCTCTCGAGATGCTCGAGTTCGAGCACGGCGTGACGGGATTCGCGTTCAACCTCGAGGAGGACAACGTCGGCACTGCGCTCGTCGGCGAGTGGGAGCACGTCGGCGAGGGCGAGCCGGTGCGTCGCACGGGTCAGGTCGCCTCGATTCCGGTGGGCGAGGCGCTCCTCGGGCGCGTGATCGACCCGCTCGGCAACCCGATCGACGGCGGCGGGCCGATCGAGGCGAACGAGCGCAGGCCGCTCGAGTTCAAGGCGCCGGGCGTCGTCGACCGCCAGCCCGTGAAGGAGCCGGTGCAGACGGGCATCAAGGCAATCGACTCGATGATCCCGATCGGCCGCGGCCAGCGCGAGCTGATCATCGGCGACCGCGGCACCGGCAAGACCGCGCTCGCCGTCGACACGATCCTCAACCAGCGTACGAGCGGCGACCTGATCTGCATCTACGTCGCGATCGGACAGAAGGCCTCGACCGTTGCGCAGGTCGTGGACCGGCTGCGGGAGGAAGGCGCGATGGAGTACACGATCGTCGTTGTCGCGGGCGCGAGCGAGGCTGCGCCGATCAAATGGATGGCGCCGTTCGCGGCCACCGCGATGGGCGAGTACTTCCTCTTCAAAGGGCAGCAGGCGATCTGCTTCTACGACGACCTGACGAAGCACGCGGACGCCTATCGCCAGCTCTCGCTGCTCCTCCGCCGGCCGCCGGGCCGCGAGGCCTTCCCGGGCGACGTCTTCTACCTCCACTCGCGCCTGCTCGAACGCTCGTGCAAGCTGAACGACGAGCTCGGCGGCGGCTCGCTGACCGGGATTCCGATCATCGAGACGCAGGCCGGCGACGTCTCCGCGTACATCCCGACGAACGTGATCTCGATCACCGACGGGCAGATCTTCCTCGAGGCCGACCTGTTCTACTCGGGCGTCCGGCCGGCGATCAACGTCGGCATCTCGGTCTCGCGCGTGGGCGGGGCCGCGCGCATCAAGGCGATGAACAAGGTCGCAGGACGCCTGCGCCTCGACCTCTCGCAGTACCGCGAGCTCGAGGCGTTCTCGCAGTTCGGCTCCGAGCTCGACGAGGCGACGCGGGCGACGCTGAACCGCGGCGAGAAGCTCGTCGCCACGCTCAACCAGCCGCAGTACCAGCCGTGGCCCGTCGAAGAGCAGGTCGTCGCGATCTACGTGGGCGTGAACGGCTACCTCGACGACATCCCGACCGACCAGGTCCCGCGCTTCCAGGAGGAGCTGCGCGAGTACCTGCGCGCGGAGGGGACGATCTACAAGGAGATCCGCGAGCAGAAGGATCTCCCGGACGAGCTCGCGAAGCGCATCGACGAGGAGATCAAGAAGTTCAAGCAGTCCTTCAACATCGAAGAGGACCGTTCGCTGGTCGCGTAATGGCGGCCCCTCCTCATCCAGCTCGTGCGCCGGCTGCGGCTGCAAAGCTGCGCGCTGCCGCGTCCTCAGTCGCGCCCGTAGCCTCCGGCTACGAACGCTCCCTGCGTCCTTGCATCGCTTGCTTTTCGCCGATCCGGCGCGCGATCCGGCTGAGGAGTGACCGCTGATGGCCACCGTCCAAGAACTGAAGCGGCGCGTCCGCTCCGTCGAGAACACGCGCAAGATCACGAAGGCGTTCGAGCTCGTCGCCTCGGCCCGCCTGCGTCGTGCGCAAGCCCGGATCGAGGCGATGCGCCCCTATGCCGACAAGATGCTCGAGCTGATGGCAGGCGTCGCGCGCGCCTCGGTCTCGACGCGGCGCCTGCCACTGCTGCAGCGCCGTGAGCCGCAGACGACAGCGGTCGTCGCGCTCACAGGCGACCGCGGTCTCGCCGGCGGCTTCAACGCTCAGGTGATCCGGCGCGCGATGGCGCTCGGCCGAGAGCTCGAGGGTGAGGGACAGACGGTCCGCTGGCTCGTCGCGGGCCGGAAGGGCCGCTCGACCTTCCGGTTCCGCCGCTACGACCTCCTCGCCGAGTGGACCGGGTTCAGCGACCGCCCTTCATACGCGAACGCTCAGGCGATCGCCCACCGTGTCGCCGAGCTCTACGTCGACGGCGAGGTCGACCGGGTGATCGCCATCTACAACGCGTTCGAGTCTGCGCTCGTCCAGCGAGTAACCGAGCAGGAGGTCCTCCCGATCCCGGAGCACCTGTTCGAGACCGACGAGGAGGAACGCCGCGAGGACGCCATGCGGGGCGACTTTATCTACGAGCCCGAGCCCGAGCAGATCCTCGAACGGCTCGTCCCCGTCTACCTGGAGACCGTGATCTACCGGGCGCTCTTGGAGTCCGCGGCCTCCGAGCAGGGCGCCCGGATGACCGCGATGCGGAACGCCTCCAAGAACGCCGGCGAGCTGATCGATACGTACACGCTCGCCATGAACCGCGCCCGGCAGGCGGAGATCACCCAGGAGATCCTGGAGGTCGTCGCGGGAGCGGACGCGCTGACCGCCTGAGCCCGCGCTGCACCGCTAACAAACCGCCCCGGCAGGCGTCTGAGTCGAGAGCGGAGGTGTAGACGCGACTTCCGTGTCAGAATGGCGCGCCGCCTGCCGGGCGGCGTCAGGAGGAGACCGGACTGCGGAGAGGGGCTCCGGGTCCGCCGAACGGAGGAGATGCATGCATGCATAAACGTCATCTAAGGCTCATCCTGGGTGCGCTGATCGCGACCATGAGCCTCGTCGTAGCCGGCGCCGCCGGTGGTGCGCCGCAGAGGGCTACTGCGGGGACCATCGTCTTCGGCGCCGAGCAGGAGCCGCCCTGCCTGAACGGCGTCCTCGAGGGGTGCAACAACACCTGGACGTCATGGACAGTGATGCTCGCGCTAGGGAGCGTGTACATCACGAACCCGAAGTTCGCGCAGGTGCCGTACATGGGGAGCGGAAGGGTCGTCAAGAACAAGCCGTTCACGCTCGACGTCAAGATCAATCCGAAGGCGAAGTGGAGTGACGGGAAGCCCGTCACTGCCGCCGACGTGATCTTCACGTGGAGGATGAAGATCAACCCCAAGTGGGAGATCTCGTCTCGCTCCGGCTGGGACTCGATCCGCAGCATCAGGCAGGTCAACGCGAAGACCGCGCGGATCGTCTTCAAGCAGCCGTACGCTCCCTGGAAGGTGATGCTGGCCGACAACATCTATCCGGCCGTGCTTGCGAATTCAGACTTCAACGAGGTCTGGAACACCAACTACAACAAGCCCGGCACCAACACGACGATGGCGAGCGGTCCCTACAAGCTGCAGAACTACACGAAGGGCCAGAGCCTGACGATGGTCCGCAACTCGACCTTCTGGGGCAAGAGGCCCTCGGTCGACAAGATCGTCTTCCGGTTCATCACGGTGACGGACTCGGAGATCCAGGCGATCCGCGGCGGTGAGGTGGACACGATCTATCCGCAGCCGCAGCTGCAGCTCGCCTCGCTGCGTGGCCAGTCAGGGCTCGTCGTCCGCTCGAACGCAGGGTCGACGCTCGAGCACATCGACATCAACATGGGCGACAAGTCGGGCAACCCGCTGCTGAAGCAGCTCTGGTTCCGCCAGGCGATCGCCTACTCGCTTGACCGCAGCGCGATGGTGCGTCAGCTGTTCCGCACGCTCAATCCGTCCCTGCCCGTGCTGAACAACCTGACGTTCACGAATCAGTCGCGGTACTACCAGCCGAGCTTCGCCAAGTACCGGAAGAACCTGACGAGGGTGACCCAGCTCTTCCGCAGCCACGGCTGCACGAAGGGCGGCGACGGGATCTACTCGTGCGGTGGCCAGCGTGCGTCCGTCCGCTTCGGCACGACGGCGGGCAACCGGCTTCGTGAGCTCGCGCTCGAGATCATGCAGTCGCAGGCCAAGGCGGCCGGGATCGAGTTCCGTCCGGACAGCCAGCCGTCGCGGTTGTTCTTCGCGCGGCTCCCGACGGAGAACTATGACCTCGCGCTGTTCGCGTGGGTCAGCACCGGGGACCCGGCGGGGCAGGTCGACGTCTACGGCGCCGGCGGCGGCTCGAACTGGAAGGGCTACCGCAGCGCCAAGGTGACGAGCCTGTACAGGCGCTCGGACGCCACGCTCAACGTGAAGGCGCGGATGGCCCTCGTGAACAGGGCCGACACGGTCCTGGCGAACGACCTGACGACCATCCCGCTGTACCAGAAGCCGACGTACTTCGTCTGGAAGACGAAGCTGCGCGGCCTCGTCGACAACCCGACGGTCCAGGGGCCGACCTGGAACACGGAACGCTGGTCGGTCCGATAGTAAGCTGAACCGAGCTAGAAGCGGTGTGTCCCGCCCCGTTACGCCGGGGCGGGACACCGTGTATTGCGGAAGGAGGCAGGGCGGCAGATGGTCACCTACGTGCTGCGGCGGGTGCTCTACAGCATTCCCGTCCTGTTCGCTGCGAGTGTCCTGATCTTCGTCTCGGTCACCGCGATCGGCGACCCGCTGGCGGAGCTGAGAGTCAACCCGCTCCTGTCGAAGGTGACCGTCCAGAAGATCGAGGAGCGGAAACACCTGAACGACCCGATCCCGGTCCAGTACGCGTACTGGGTCAAGGACGTCGTCACGAACAAGTTCGGTACGCCCTTGCTGCAGCCCGGCGCGCGGATCTGGGACGACCTCAAGCGGGTGATCCCGCACACGTTGCAGCTCATTCTGCTGTCGGAGCTGATCGCGCTCATGCTCGGGGTCGGAGTCGGCGTCTACTCGGCGTTACGCCAGTACTCCGTCTTCGACTACGCCGCGACGAGCCTCAGCTTCCTCGGGTTCGCCATGCCGACCTTCTGGCTCGCGCTCATGCTCCAGATCCTGTTCACGAACATCTTTCTCAAGTGGGGCGTGAGGATTTTCTATACGTCCGGGCTGAGCTCCGAGGACGTCCACGGGTTCCATTTCTTGATCGACCGGCTCCAGCATCTCGCGATCCCGGTGATGACGCTGACGATCATCTCGATCGCGCAGTACAGCCGGTTCATGCGCGCGTCGATGCTCGAGGTCGTCAACTCGGACTACGTCCGGACGGCACGGGCAAAGGGCCTCCCTGAGCCGAAGGTGACGCTGAAGCATGCGCTCCGCAATGCGCTGATTCCGCTCGTGACCGTGTCGGCGCTGAACTTCGGTGCCTTGATCGGCGGCGCCATCATCACCGAGACGATCTTCCAGCTCGACGGGATGGGGCCGTACTTCATCAGCAACCTGCTCAGCCAGGACGTCTACGCCGTGATGGCTTGGCTCATGGTCAGCGCCGTCGGGGTGATCGCGTTCAATCTGGTCGCCGACGTGGCATATGGATATATCGACCCACGGATTCGGTATGACTGAGACCGAGCGGCGGCCGGGCGATCCGGAGCTGCCCGTCGCGGCCCCAGGCGCGGACAGCGCCACGCTCCAGCCGATCACTGCGGCGGCGGTGGCCCTCGCCGACCTGCCCGACGGCATCGACCTCGTGCACCAGCACGGGCTCGAGCTCAAGGCGCGCAGCCAGTGGGGGTACGCCCGCCGGCGCTTTGTGCGCCACCGCCTGGCGATGGCGAGCCTGATCGTCCTCGTGATCATCCTCGGGGCCGGCGTCTTCGCCGACGCCGTCGCGCCCTATGCCTACGACGCGCAGGACTTCGAGCACTCCGGCATTCCGCCGACGCTGGAAGGGCACCACTTCTTCGGCACCGACGTGCTCGGCCGCGACTACTTCTCCCGGGTGGTCTTCGGGATCCGGACCTCGGAAGGGGTCGCGTTCCTCGTCGCTTTGGTCTCGACGCTGATCGGGACGTTCATCGGTGCGGTCTCGGGCTACTACTCGGGCTGGATCGACAACCTGCTGATGCGGTTCACAGATCTGATCCTCACGCTGCCGTTCCTCGCCGTGCTGCTGACCGCCGCCGCGTTCGCGGGGAACGGCTCGCCGACACGGGTCGCCTTGATCCTTGCGTTGCTGTTCTGGACGCAGCTCGCGCGCATCGTGCGAGGCAGCTTCCTCTCGCTGCGTGAGAAGGAGTTCGTCGAGGCGGCGAAGGCGGCGGGCTCCGGCGACGTGCGGATCATGTTCCGGCACATGCTCCCCAACGCGATCGGGCCGATCGTGGTCAACGCGACGCTGATCGTCGGAACCGCGATCCTGGTCGAGGCGGCGCTGTCCTTCCTCGGCTTCGGCGTGCAGCCGCCGACGCCCGCGCTCGGGAAGCTGATCAACGACGGGCAGAACGTCTCCTCGAGCATGTGGTGGCTCGTGTTGTGCCCGGGTCTAACGATCGTGCTGATCGTGCTCTGCATCAATTTCATCGGCGACGGCCTGCGCGACGCTCTCGATCCGACGCAGCGGCGACGTGCCTGATCCGGTCCTCTCGATCCGCGATCTCGTTGTCGAGTTCCGTACGGACGACGGGGTCGTCAAGGCGGTCGACGGCGTCTCGTACGACGTCTACCCGGGCGAGACGCTCGGCATCGTCGGCGAGTCGGGCTCCGGCAAGAGCGTCAGCCAACTCGCGGTCCTCGGCCTGATCCCCCAGCCGCCCGGCAAGATCGTCCGCGGGGAGGCCTTCTTCGACGGCCACGACACGCTCAAGATGTCGCGCAAGGACTTGCGCCGCATCCGCGGAGACGACGTCGCGATGATCTTCCAGGACCCGATGACGTCGCTCAACCCCGTGCTCAAGATCGGCCACCAGATCGCCGAAGCGATCAGCGCGCACAAGCCCGATGTCAAGGACAAGGAGGCCAAGGAGCGCACGATCCGGCTGCTCGCGCTCGTCGGTGTCCCGAACCCCGAGCGGCGCTACGACCAGTACCCGCATGAGTTCTCGGGCGGCATGCGCCAGCGCGCGATGATCGCGATGGCGATCGCCAACGAGCCCAAGCTGCTGATCGCCGACGAGCCGACGACGGCGCTCGACGTGACGATCCAGGCGCAGATCCTCGAGGTCCTGAAGAAGGCGCAGGACGAGACGCACGCCGCCACGATCATGATCACCCACGATCTCGGCCTGATCGCCGAGCTGGCCGACCGGGTGGCCGTCATGTACGCCGGCAAGGTCGTCGAGCTCACCGACGTGCACACGCTCTTCTCGGCGCCGCGTCACCCCTACACGGTCGGGCTGATGGACTCCCTGCCCCGGCTGACGGTCGACGAGGACTGGCTCCGCCCGATCCCCGGCGCGCCGCCGAGCCTGATCAACCGGCCGCCGGGCTGTCCGTTCCATCCCCGCTGCATGCTCTCGCAGGGGCGGGCGCGCTGCCGCGAGGAGGAGCCGCCGCTCCGGCCGATCGGCCGCGAACATCTCACGGCGTGCCACTTCGCCGAGGAGCTCGAGGGCCAGCAGAGTCACTTCGTCGACGAGCCGGCTACGGGCGTGAGCCCATGAGCGCGACGGAGGCAACCGTCTCGAGCGTCCACGAGCGCCCCGGGGAAGGCAAGGAGATCCTGCGCGTAGAGGGTGTCTTCAAGCACTTCCCGATTCGCGCGGGCCTCTTCAAACGAACCGTCGGCCAGGTGCACGCGGTCGAAGGTGTCGACCTGACCGTCAACTCCGGAGAGACGCTCGGCCTCGTCGGCGAGTCCGGCTGCGGCAAGACGACGCTCGGCCGCACGATCATCAAGCTGGTCGAGCCGACTGCAGGCCGCATCGTCTTCAACGGGCAGGACATCACGAAGTTCAGCCGGCGGCAGATGCGCGACATCCGGCGCGAGCTGCAGATCGTCTTCCAGGACCCTTACGCGTCCCTGAACCCGCGGATGACCGTTCGCGAGATCATCGCCGAGCCGCTCCGCGTCCACGGTCTCTACCGTCAGGGAGGACGCCTGCGCGTCGACGAGCTGCTCCGAACCGTCGGGCTCAGCCCCGAGCACGCGAACCGCTTCCCGCACGAGTTTTCCGGCGGCCAGCGCCAGCGGATCGGCTTCGCTCGGGCGCTGGCGCTCAACCCGCAGATGGTCGTCCTCGACGAGCCCGTCTCGGCGCTCGACGTGTCGATCCGCGCCCAGGTCGTGAACCTGCTCGAGGCCCTTCAGCGCGACTTCGGGCTCACCTATCTCTTCGTCGCGCACGACCTTTCGCTGGTCCGGCACATCTCCGATCGGGTCGCCGTCATGTACCTCGGCAAGATCATGGAAATCGGCGCGAAGAAGGACATCTACGAGCGGCCGACCCATCCGTACACACAGGCGCTGCTCTCGGCCGTGCCGATCGAGGAGCCGAGCCAGCGCGGCAAGCGGAAGCGGATCGTGCTCGAGGGCGACGTTCCGAGCCCGGCGAACCCGCCCTCCGGCTGCGTCTTTCGCACGCGCTGTTGGAAGGCCCAGCCGATCTGCGCCGAGGAGGTCCCGCAGCTGATCGACCGTGGCCACGGGCACCCGAGCGCCTGCCACTTCGCCGAGGTGATGGCGCCGCTCGAGACCGAGGGCGGGGCCTCCGAACCCGTCGCGCCGGGCGTCAGGGGCGCCGGCGCGACCGAAACGCCCCTTTAGCCCGCCTGCCCTCCTACCGATCTAACTATCTGGAGTGAGGAGCGTCAGAACTGCCATGATCCGGAAATTCCCGAGTCACGCCTGTGATCGCGCTCGCGCGCAGATCTCGTCGCGGATCGACGAGGAGCTGTCCGAGCTCGAGCATGCGCGTCTCGACCTGCACTTGGCGGGTTGCGCTGCCTGCCGTGCCTACGAGGCGGACGTGATGGCCGTCACGAACCTCGTCCGGGCGGCCCCGCTGGAAACCCTCGAGTTTCCGGTCTTCGTAGCGCGCCGGCGACGCTCGGCGCTCGGACAGTTCGAACTGGCTGCGGCCGTGGCGCTGGCGGCGGCGATCGGCCTCGGCAGCATGTTCAGCGCCCTCGGGACGTCCCGCTCCTCGGCGCTGTTCGGGCCCCCGCACAGCGTCCGGCCGGCGTACCTCGACTCGGCCGATTACGAGCAGCGTGTGATCCAGCAGGTCCTCACCGCGCAAGCGCAGTTCCGGACCGGCAGAGCAACCGCCGTCTAGTTAGACTGGGCCCCACGCGCGGGCCGCCTTTGCTCGCTGCCGCCTGCCCTGACGAGGACGGATCCACCCTCGAGGAGGACCATGCCCGAGACAACCGACGGCAAGAACGCACGCACCGGCAAGATCGTCGAGATCAAGGGCGTCGTGATCGACGCCGTCTTTCCGGGCGAGCTGCCCGAGATCAACAACGCGCTCTCGATCGAGCGGTCCGGTGACGGCGGGACGCTGATCGCGGAGGTACAGCAGCATCTGGGCGACGACCGCGTGCGCGCCGTGGCGATGGACTCGACAGACGGTCTCGCGCGTGGGATCGACGTCGTCGACACGGGCGACTCGATTCGCGTGCCGGTCGGCGAGGTGACGCTCGGGCGGCTCTGGAACGTGATCGGCGATCCGGTCGACAACGAGCCCGCCCCCAAGGGCGACGTCGAGCGCTGGCCGATCCATCGTGACCCCCCGGAGTTCCGCGAGCTCTCGCCGACGATGGAGATCTTCCCGACGGGGATGAAGGTGGTCGACCTCGTCGCGCCGTTCGTGCGCGGCGGCAAGATCGGGCTCTTCGGCGGCGCGGGTCTGGGGAAGACGGTGCTGATCCAGGAGCTGATCCACAACGTCGCGCGCGAACACGGCGGCGTCTCGGTCTTCGCCGGCGTGGGCGAGCGGACGCGCGAGGGCAACGACCTCTATCTCGAGATGACCGAGTCCGGCGTGATCGACAAGGTCGCGCTCGTCTACGGCCAGATGAACGAGCCGCCGGGCGCGCGCTTGCGCGTCGGCCTCTCCGGCCTGACGATGGCCGAGTACTTCCGCGAGCAGAGCCAGGACGTGTTGCTCTTCATCGACAACATCTTCCGCTTCGTGCAGGCGGGCTCCGAGGTGTCTGCGCTCCTCGGGCGCATGCCGAGCGCGGTCGGCTACCAGCCGACCCTCGCCACCGAGATGGGACAGCTCCAAGAGCGCATCACGTCGACGCGCACCGGCTCGGTCACGTCCGTGCAGGCCGTCTACGTTCCCGCCGACGACCTCACCGACCCGGCGCCCGCGAACACCTTCGCGCACCTCGACGCGTTCATCACCCTCTCGCGTCCGATCTCGGAGAAGGGGATCTACCCGGCGATCGATCCGCTCGACTCGTCGTCGCGGGCGCTCGACCGGGCCGTCGTCGGCGACGAGCACTACGACACCGCGACGCGCGTGCAGGAGATCCTGCAGCGCTACAAGGACCTGCAGGACATCATCGCGATCCTCGGCATGGACGAGCTCTCCGACGAGGACAAGGTCGTCGTACAGCGCGCGCGCAAAGTCGAGCGCTTCCTCTCGCAGCCGATGAACGTCGCCGAGACCTTCACGGGCCAGCCCGGCGTCTTCGTCACCGTCGAGGACACGATCAAGGGCTTCCAGGAGATCATCGAGGGCAAGCACGACGAGCTTCCAGAGCAGGCGTTCTACATGGTCGGCTCGATCGACGAGGCCGTGATGAAGGCCAAGGGCGAGGATCCCGCCGAGGCGCGGCGCCAGGCGCGCGAGCGCGAGACAGCCGGCGCCACCGCCTGAGTCATGGCCGACGAGCGCCGCAGGTTCGACGTCTCGATCGTCACGCCCGAAGGCTCGGCGTTCGAGGGCGAGGCCGAGATGCTGATCGTCCCCGGAGCGGCCGGCGAGATCGGCGTCCTCGCGCGCCACGCGCCGCTCGTGGCGACGCTCAAGGCCGGGGCTACGCGCGTGCACGTCGCCACTGAGCGGATCGAGGAGTTCGCGACCGGGCCCGGCTTCTTCACGGTCCAGTTCGACCGCGCGATCGCGCTCGTCGACGACGCCGTGAAGGCCGAAGACATCGACCGCGAGGCCGCCGAGCGCCAGCTCGAAGAGGCCCGCGCAGAGCTCGAGCGCGTCGAGGCCGGCGAGTCGAGCGCCGACCGCTGGATGCTCGAGCAGCGCATCATCCACTACGAGACGGAGCTCGAGGTCGCCGCCGGAGCGGACCTGCGCACCGTCCGCCCGAGGCTCGGCGCCGGCGAGCGCCATGCGTAGCCGGTATCGCAGGTCGATACGGGCGAGTGCCCGATTCGCATACCGCGTCGTATCTGATCGCGATACCTTACGGTATGCTCCGCGCATACGATGCTCGTCGACGTCAACCCGTTCGTCTACTCGCGCCCGGTCGGGCCGGACGAGATCATCGACCGGGACGGGGAAACCCGGAAGCTGCTGACGCAGGCCGTGGGCGGCCACTACGTCCGCCTCTTCGCGCCGCGGAAGTTCGGCAAGACGAGCCTGCTTCGGCGCGTGCTGCGCGACGGAGAGCGCGAGGAGGGGTTGATCCCCATCCTCGTCGACCTCTACGGCGTCGTGTCGATCGCCGACGTGACGGTCAGGTTCGAGCGGGCGTACTCGCGGCAGCTGAAGGGTGCGATCCGCTCGCGCGTCGAGGAGTTCCTCCAGCGCACGGGCCTCGGGCTCTCGCTGGGCGCTTTCGGAATCAGCGCGAAGCTTCAGGTCGACCGGCGCATGGACCCACTGCCCGCCCTGCACGCACTGCTCGACCTGCCGCTCCGGCTCGAGGAGGGCGGGGGGTTCCGCGCGCTGATCGTGCTCGACGAGTTCCAAGACGTCGACAAGATCTCCGACCTCGACGCGCTCCTCCGGAGCCACATCCAGTACCACGGCGACGTCGCCTCGTACGTGTTCGCGGGCTCCGAGCCGGGCCTGATGAAGCAGCTGTTCGAGACGACGGACCGACCGCTCTACGGGTCTGCCGTGCCGATGCGTCTCGGTCGCCTCCAGGACGCGGACATCGCCGACTACGTGACCACGCGATTCCGCGAGACCGAACGCGCCGTGGGCGAGGCGCTGAACCCGCTCCTCACATCGGCAAAAGGTCATCCACAGCGCGCGATGTTGCTCGCGCATCGCCTCTGGGAGCAGCTCGAGCAGGGCGGCACTGCGACGCTCGCGGACTGGACCGCCGCGCACGCCACCGCGTTCGCCGAGCTCGACGCGGAGTTCGACGCGCACTGGCGCGGGTTCGCGGCGACCGAGCAGAGGACACTGCGTGCGCTGGTCGCAGGTGACGGCTCGCCGTACCGGGCGGCTGTGCTCGAGCGGCTGCAGCTGAACAAGCCGACGGCGCAGAACGCGCTTCGGCGCCTCGCTGCGAGCGCAGAGGTGGAGAGCGACGGGCAGCGCCAGGTGATCGTCGACCCGCTCTTCGCGGAATGGATCGCCCGGTTCGACTTCGGGCTGGAGGAATGAGGCTGCTACGCTCTTTTGGTCCCGGAGAACTTTGAGGCAGCTTGGCGACCGGGTTACCAAACGCCTAAAGAGCCCGTGAGCTCCGGCTCCCGTCCCTCTTTAGGCGCGGGAGCTTTTTCGTGAGCGAACGGATCGAACAACTAAAGGCCGTCCTCGACGAGCGGATCGTGGTGCTCGACGGCTCGTGGGGCGTGCTGATCCAGCGCGAGGTCAAGGGCGAGGACGCCTATCGCGGCGAGCGCTTCCGCGACCATCCTCGCGACGTTGCGGGCGACCCCGACCTGCTCAACCTGACGCGACCCGATGACGTGCTCGAGATCCATCGCGCGTACTTCGCGGCCGGCGCCGACATTGCGACCACCAACACGTTCACGGCCACGTCGATCGGCCAGGCCGACTACGGGCTCGAGGGCGCCGCCTTCGAGATGAACGTTGGGGGCGCGCGGCTCGCGCGGCAGGCGGCCGACGAGCTCGACCGGCCCGCGTGGGTCGCGGGTTCGATCGGGCCGCTGAACGTCTCGCTGTCGGTGTCGCCGCGTGTCGACGATCCCACCTACCGCGCGAGCACGTTCGATCAGGTGCGCGAGGCGTACGCGGACCAGATCCGCGCACTCGTCGAGGGCGGCGTCGACCTCCTCCTGATCGAGACGATCTTCGACACGCTGAACGCGAAGGCGGCCATCGTCGCGGCGCTCGAGGTGGCGCCCGAGGTCCCGCGCTGGCTCTCGTTCACGGCGATCGACCGTAGCGGCCGCAATCTGTCGGGGCAGACGGCCGAGTCGTTCTGGTACTCGGTCGAGCACGCCAGGCCGCTGATCGTCGGTGTGAACTGCTCGCTCGGCGCGACGGAGATGCGGCCGTTCGTCGAGGAGCTGTCGCGCCTCGCGCCCACGTACGTCGCCTGCTATCCGAACGCCGGGCTGCCGAACGAGATGGGGCTGCACGACGAGCAGCCGGCCGACACGAGCCGTTTCCTCGGCGACTTCGCGCGCGACGGACTCGTGAACGTCGTCGGCGGGTGCTGCGGGACCACGCCCGAACACGTCAGGGCCATCGTGGACGTGACTCGGGACCAGGTCCCGAGACGCGTCCCCGCGGGACAGGACCGGCCGCGCTTCTCCGGCATGGACCCGTTCGTGATCGGACCCGACACGGGCTTCGTCATCGTGGGGGAGCGGACGAACGTCACCGGCTCCGCGCGCTTCCGCCGCATGGTCGAGGCAAACGACTGGCAAGGGGCGCTCGACGTCGCGCTCGAGCAGGTGCGCGGCGGCGCGAACGTGATCGACGTGAACATGGACGCCGACCTGCTCGACGCGGAGCGCGCGATGACGACGTTCCTCAACCTGCTGGCGACCGAGCCGGAGGTGGCGCGCCTGCCGATCATGGTCGACAGCTCGCGCTGGGTGGCGCTCGAGGCCGGCCTGAAATGCCTGCAAGGAAAGGGAATCGTCAACTCGATCTCGCTCAAGGAAGGCGAGGAGGTCTTCCTCGAGCACGCGCGCCTGATCAAGCGCTACGGCGCCGCGGTGATCGTCATGGCCTTCGACGAGGAGGGGCAGGCGACGAGTACCGAGCGTCGCATGGAGATCTGCGAGCGCGCGTTTCGCCTGCTCACCGAGCAGGCCGGCTACGCGCCGGAGGAGATCATCTTCGACCCGAATGTGCTCGCCGTCGCGACCGGGATGGAGGAGCACGACGACTATGCGCGTGGATTCATCGAGGCGCTGCCACTGATCAAGGAGCGCTGGCCGGGCGTGCGCACCTCAGGCGGGATCTCCAACCTCAGCTTCAGCTTCCGCGGCAACGACCGAGTGCGCGAGGCGATGCATGCGGCGTTCCTGTACCACGCGATCCAGGCCGGTCTCGACATGGGGATCGTGAACGCCGGCCAGCTCGCCGTCTACGAGGACATCGAACCCGAGCTGCTCGAGCGCGTCGAAGACGTGATCTTCAACCGCCGCCCCGACGCGACCGACCGCCTGATCGAGATCGCCGAGCGGTTCAAGGGCGAGGGGACGAAGCGCGAGCTCGACCTCACGTGGCGCCAGTCGCCCGTCGAGCAGCGACTCTCGTACGCGCTCGTCCACGGAATCGTCGACTTCATCGAGGACGACACCGAGGAGGCCCGGCAGCAGTACGACCGCCCGCTCGACGTGATCGAGGGTCCGCTGATGGGCGGGATGGCGATCGTCGGCGATCTCTTCGGCTCCGGGCGAATGTTCCTCCCGCAGGTGGTGAAGAGCGCTCGCGCGATGAAGCGCGCGGTCGCATACCTCGAGCCGTACATGGAGGCCGAGAAACAAGCGGGTCGCGGAGGTCCGCAGGGGAAGGTCGTGCTCGCAACGGTCAAGGGCGACGTCCACGACATCGGGAAGAACATTGTCGGTGTCGTGCTCGGCTGCAACAACTACGAGGTCATCGACCTCGGCGTGATGGTGCCGGGCGACCGCATTCTCGACACCGCGCTCGAAGAGGGTGCGCACATCGTCGGCCTGTCCGGACTGATCACGCCCTCCCTCGACGAGATGGTCAACGTGGCACGGGAAATGACCCGCAGGGACCTCGACCTGCCGCTGCTGATCGGCGGCGCGACGACGTCGAAGCAGCACACGGCGGTCAAGATCGCGCCGGAATACGAGCAGCCCGTGGTACACGTTCTCGACGCCTCGCGGGTCATCGACGTCGTCTCGAACCTGCTCGATCCGGAGAGGCGTGAGCGGCTCGATCTCGAGAACCGCGCGCTCCAGGACCGGCTGCGCGACCAGCACGCCGAGCGCGAGCGGAAGCCGCTACTGCCGATCGAGGACGCACGTGCGAACGCCCAGCGTGTCCCCTTCGAGGACGTGCCCGAGCCGGCGTTCACCGGCACGCGCGTCGTCGAGCCGTCGCTCGAGACGCTCGCGCCGTACGTCGACTGGACGTTCTTCTTCCACGCGTGGGATCTGAAGGGGCGCTTCCCGGCGATCCTCGACCAGCCGGCGGCGAAGGAGCTCTGGGACGACGCGACCGCCCTGCTCGAGCGGATCGTCGAGGAGGGTGCGCTCCAGCCTCGCGGCGTCTATGGGTTCTGGCCGGCCCGCTCGGAAGGCGACGACGTCGTGCTCGAGGACGGCGCCCGCTTCCACTTCCTGCGCCAGCAGTCCGAGTACGGCGACTCGCGCCCGAATCGCTCGCTCGCGGATTACGTCGCCCCGGACGGCGACTACGTGGGCGCGTTCGCCGTCGCGATGCACGGCGCCGACGAGCTTGCAGCCCTCTACGAGGCGGAGCACGACGACTATCAGGCGATCATGGTCAAGGCGCTCGCCGACCGGTTCGCCGAGGCCTTCGCCGAGTACCTGCACGAGGTCGCGCGCCGCGAGTGGTACGAGACTGGTCCGTCGCTCTCGAGCGAGGACCTGATCGAGGAGCGCTACCGCGGGATCCGACCGGCGTTCGGGTATCCAGCCTGTCCCGACCACACCGAGAAGCGGACGCTCTTCGAGCTGCTGGACGCCGGGCGGGTTGGCCTGGAGCTGACCGAGAGCTACGCGATGATGCCCGCCGCGGCCGTCTCGGGGATCTACCTCGGCCATCCCGACGCCCGCTACTTCAGCGTCGGCCGGCTGGGGCAGGACCAGGTCGAGGACTACGCCCAGCGCAAGGGCCTGCCGCTCGAGGAGGCCGAGCGGTGGCTGGCGCCGAATCTGGCCTACACGCCCGCCCAGACGGCCCCGGCCGGAGCCTGAGGTATCCTCGCCCCGAGGACGCCGCGAAGGCGTTCTCGTTGTTGCGGCCCCCCGGATGAAGACGACGCTGAAAAGAGGGATCGGCCGCGCGGCCGAGCTGAACGGAAACGGCCGCGCCGTCTACCCGCCGGCCATCGAGGCGACGATGCGCCGCTACCGGCAGCCGGAGCCGTCGGGGCCGGGCGGCCTCGCATTGGTCGGCAAGGTCTTTCTCTGGCTCGTGATCGCCGCGCTGATGCTTGCGGGCGGTGTGGCGGGCGGGACGTACCTCTACGTCGAGCGCGACATCGCGCAAGGGCTCGAGGCGAGGTCGTTCGACGTGAAGGTTGCACAGAAGAAGCTCGACGCCGTGATTCCGAACACGGCGACAACGGCGCTCGTGCTCGGCTACGACAAGCGGGCGGGGATCGAAGGCGCGGAGACGGGGCACTCGGACACGCTGATGCTCGTGCGCGCCGATCCGAACCTCGAGACGGTGACCATGCTCTCCTTCCCGCGCGACCTCCTGGTGACGATTCACGGCTGCAAGAAGCGCCTGCCGTACGTCGACCGGATCAACGACGCTTACGGCGAGTGCGGCTCGCAGGCCGCCCTCGAGACCGTGCGCGAGCTGACCGGCGTCCCGATCAACTACCTGATCACCGTCAACTTCCACGGCTTCAAGCAGATCGTCAGCCACCTGGGCGGCGTCTGGATGGACATCGATCGGCGCTACTTCAACGACAACTCGGGCTACGGCGAGCGCTACGCCAAGATCGACCTCAAGCCGGGGTACCAGAAGCTGAACGGCGAGAAAGCGCTGGACTTCGTGCGTTACCGCCACACCGACTCGGATCTCTACCGGCTCGAGCGCCAGCAGTTGTTCGTGAAGGCGATCAAGCAGCGGATGGCGGATTTCTCCGCGCTCGACCTGCCGCAGCTCGTCAAGGTCGTGACGAAGAACGTCGAGGTCGGTCACATCAGCGAGTTCGACGCCAAGACGATCCTCAACTACGCGCTTTTCACCTACCAGCTCCCGGGCGGGCACGTCTTCCAGACCAAGATCGACGTCAACTGCTTCCAGGGGTACGCGGAGCTGACGGTGAGCCAGGCGTGCGTGAACGACGCCGTGCAGGACTTCACGCACCCCGACGTCCAGGCGCCCGAGAAGGCGACCGACGTCGCCCTCAGGCGCAAGCGCTCGACCGCGGGTGTCCCGCGTCCTTCAGACACCTCGGTCGCGGTGCTGAACGGCAACGGCCAGGGCGGGGCCGCGGCGAATGGGGGAGCGCTGCTGGCGCAGCGCGGCTACCGCATCGTCACCGGCGCAGACGGCAACGCACCGAGCTTCCAGTACTGGTTCACCGAGATCTACTATCGCGATGCGCCGGGGGCACGGCCGGCCGCGCAGGTGCTCTCGAAGTTGTTCAGCAACTCGCGTATCGGGCCGCTCCCGTCGGACATCGAGCCGCTCTCGAACGGCGCGCTCGTGACGATCATCCTCGGTCAGACGTTCCACGGCTCGATCGCCGCTGCCGCGGTCGACCGGACGCCGAAACGCGAGCCTCCGCACGTCCAGCGGGACTCGGCCGCGACGCCACTGCTGCGCGACGCGCGGCGGCGTGTTCCGTTCCAGGTATACGCGCCGACCGTGATCGACAGCTCGTCGCACCTCGACACGACGATGCCGATCCACGTCTACAAGCTCGGCGACCACAACGCGATCCGCCTGACCTATACGAACGGGGCGAGCGACTACTGGGGCATCCAGATGACCGACTGGGACGATGCTCCGGTCCTGTCTGGTTCAAGCGACGAGGCCGTGATCAAGGGCCGTCACTACGCGCTCTACTACAACGGCGCGCACCTGCGCATGGTCGTCTTGCGTGCTGGAGGCGCTACGTACTGGGTCGTGAACACGCTCCTCGACAAGCTCTCGAACGAGACGATGCTCGAGATCGCGAAGGGCCTCAGGCCCTTGCCGCCGCGCTAACCTACCGGGCCCATGGCGCGCATCACCGTCTTCGGAGCCGGCTACGTGGGCCTCGTCACAGCCGCCTGCCTGGCCGAGCTCGGCAACGAGGTCGCGGTCCGCGACGTCGTTCCGGCGAAGATCGAGCGCCTTCGCGGCGGCGAGGTGCCGATCTTCGAGCCGGGGCTCGAAGAGCTGTTGGCGAAGAACCGCGAGCGCCTGACGTTCACGCTCGATGCGGCCGAGGCCGTCGAGGGGACGGAGTTCATCTTCGTCTGCGTCGACACGCCGCCGCTCTATTCGGGCGACGCCGACCTTTCCCGCGTCTGGACCGTCGTCGACGAGCTGCCGCGCGTGAACGGCAATCCGATTCTGATCCTGAAGAGCACGGTTCCCGTCGGCACGGGCGAAAAGGTGCGCGCCGTCCTCGACCAGCGCGGCCTGACGCACGTCGGCTACGCCTCGAACCCGGAGTTCACCGCCGAGGGCCGAGCGGTACAGGACTTCCTGCACCCCGACCGCGTCGTGATCGGCGCGTTCGACCCCACAGATGCGGAACGCGTCGCGGAGCTCTACGCGAACGTCGACGGGCCAGTCGTACAGATGGACGTTCCGTCCGCGGAGATGGTCAAGCTCGCGTCGAACGCGTTCCTGATGACGCGCATCAGCTTCATCAACGAGATCGCGAACGTCTGCGAGGCAACGGGCGCCGACGTCGTGAGGGTCGCGGAAGGAGTCGGTCTCGACCACCGACTCGGCCCACACTTCCTGCGCGCGGGAGTGGGTTGGGGCGGTTCCTGTTTTCCCAAGGATTCGCTCGCGCTGAAACAGCTTGCCGCGAACTCCGGCTACCACTTCCAGCTGCTGAACGCCGTGATCGAGGTCAACGAGCTGCAGAAGCGGCGCGTGATCGGAAAGCTGCAGCGCCACCTCGGTCGCCTGCGCGACAAGGAGATCGCCCTGCTGGGCCTCGCGTTCAAGGCCGGGACCGACGACACACGCGAGGCGCCGAGTCTCGTGCTCGCGTCCCGGCTGATGGCCGAGGGTGCCAATCTGCGCGTCTGGGACCCGATCGTCGACGGCGAGCAGCTGCTTCCTCAGGCGACGAAGTGCGCGACGGTGCAGGAAGCAGTTCGTGGCGCCGACGCCGCGGTGATCGTCACCGAGTGGCGGGAGCTCCGCGACCTCGCCCGGCCGGAAATCCGCGAGCTGATGGCCCGGCCGCTGATCATCGACGGCCGCAACCTTCTCGACCCGAACGAGACGCGCTCGGCGGGCTTCGCGTACGAGGGGATGGGGCGCCCGGTCTCGCTCATGGACGTCCTGCCCGAGACGGCCGAGCGAGAGCCCGAGCTCGAGGCGTAGTCGTGGAAGGAATCCTGCTGGCGGGTGGCAAAGCCGAACGCCTGGGTGACGCTGCTCGGGGTGGACCGAAGGCGCTCGTCGAGGTCGCGGGCCGGCCGCTCGCGGAGTACCAGGTGCGCGCCCTCGCCGGCGCAGGCGTCGACCGCGTGATCGTGAGCTGCCGCGCGGGCGAAGAGGAGCTTTTCGAGGCTGCCCTCGGGGGAATCGGCGTCGAGCTCGCCTTCGCCCCCGAGACGGAGCCGCTGGGGCGCGGCGGAGGCCTACGCCTTGCGGCCGGCCGGCGCCGGGAGTCGGGGCCGTGCTTCGCACTGAACGCGGACGAGCTCTTCGACGTCGACCTGGAAGCGCTGCTCGCACATCACCGCGCTCACTCGCCGGCGGCGACGATCACGGTGACACCGCTGCCGTCGCCGTACGGCGTCGTCGAGCTCGGGCCCGACGACTTCGTGCAGGGGTTCCGCGAGGCGCCGAGGCTGCCGCATTGGGTGAACATGGGGGTCTACGTGCTCGACGACGAGGCGATCGCGCGACTCCCCGAGCGCGGTGATCACGAGCGGACGACATTTCCCGAGCTCGCCGAGGAGGGGCGGCTGCTCGCGTTCCGGCACGAGGGAATCTGGCTGACCGTGAACACGCCGAAAGACCTGCGCCGCGCCGAGGACCACTTTGCCGCACAGGCGTAGGATCGCCGTGTGCCGGACATCGCCTCGCCGAACCTGAACACCCTGGACACCTGGTCCTTCGACCCGCAGCGCGTGGAGAAGCCGTGGGGCTGGGAGCTGATCTGGGCGCACACCGAGGCGTACGTCGGGAAGATCCTCTTCGTCCGCGAGGGCCATTCCCTGAGCCTCCAGTACCACGTCGAGAAGGACGAGAGCTGGTATGTCGAGTCCGGGCGGGCGCGAATCGAGCTCGGCAACACCGGCGACGCCGTGCTGAACGAGGCCGTGATCTCTCCCGGCGACGCCTTCCGCTTTCGCCCGGGGACCGTGCACCGGGTGACCGCGTTCGAGGATGTCACCATCCTCGAGGTCTCGACGCCGCAACTCGAGGACGTCGTCCGGCTCGAGGACCGCTACGGTCGCGCAGGGACCTCCGAGCCCTAGACAACCTTTACACGATCGTGATAAGGTTCCGGCCCTGTGGAGGGCTTCACGGTCGGCGACGCGGCTGCCAGCACGGGCTGGTCGGCCCGGATGCTCCGCTACTTGGAGCGATCGGGCCTCGTCGTCCCCGCCCGGTCGGGGTCCGGTTACCGCCTCTACGGCCTCCGCGAGCTGAACCAGCTCCGGTCGCTCCGCTCGTTGCGCGAGCGGTTCGGCGTCGAGCTCGCAGAGCTCGCGTTCGCCGTCCGGCTGCGCCGCGAGCCCGACCTCCGCGCCGCGGTGGACTCGTGGCTCGCGGGCAGCGGCGTCGACGCACTCGACTGGGAACAGCGAAAGCAGGAGCGGCTCCTCGCCGCCTAGACTCCTCGAACCTCGAAATGGAAGAGAGCTGATGGCTACGACACGTAGACACGACGTCAAAGATCTCGCGCTCGCCCCCGAAGGGCTGCGTCGCATCGAGTGGGCCGACCGGCAGATGCCGGTGCTGGCCGCGATCCGCGAACGGTTCGAGCGCGAACAGCCGCTCGCCGGGTACCGCGTCTCCGCCTGCCTCCACGTCACGACGGAGACCGCGAACCTGATGCGCACGCTCAAGGCAGGAGGCGCCGACGCGGTGCTGTGCGCGTCGAACCCGCTCTCGACCCAGGACGACGTCGCCGCTGCGCTCGTCGACGAGTTCGACGTGTCGGTCTTCGCGATCAAGGGCGAGGACAACGACACGTACTACCAGCACATCGAGGCGGCCGTCGACCACAAGCCGCACATCACCATGGACGACGGCGCAGACGTGATCGGCGTGCTCCACTCCGCGCGCCGCGAGCAGCTCGGCGACGTGATCGCCGGCACGGAGGAGACGACCACGGGCGTGATCCGGCTCAAGGCGCTCGAGCGCGACGGCGCGCTCGGCTTCCCGGTGATCGCGGTGAACGACGCGAACACGAAGCATATGTTCGACAACCGGTACGGCACGGGACAGTCGACGATCGACGGGATCATCCGTGCGACGAACGTCCTGCTCGCCGGAAAGCACTTCGTCGTCGCCGGCTACGGCTGGGTCGGCAAGGGCGTCGCGATGCGCGCCAAGGGGCTCGGCGCCAACGTGATCGTGACCGAGGTCGACCCGCTGCACGCGCTCGAGGCCGCGATGGACGGCTTCGACGTGCTGCCGATGGCGAAGGCCGTCGAGGTCGGCGACATCTTCTGCACTGCGACGGGCGACAAGTCCGTGATCCGCCGCGAGCACATGGAGCGGATGAAGGACGGCGCGATCCTTTCGAACACCGGCCACTTCAACGTCGAGATCGAGATACCGGCGCTGAAGCAGCTCGCCACGGAGCACCGCGAGGCGCGCGCCTTCGTCGACGAGTACACGCTCGCCGACGGCCGGCGGATCTACCTGCTCGGCGAGGGTCGCCTGATCAACCTCGCGGCCGCCGAGGGACACCCCGCGATCGTGATGGACATGTCGTTCGCGAACCAGGCGCTGTCGGCCGAGTACGCCGTTCAGCATGCGTCCGAGCTCGAGCGGAAGGTCTATCCAGTCCCGCCGGAGATCGACAAGGAGATCTCACGGCTGAAACTCGCGACGATGGGGATCGAGATCGACAAGCTCACGGAGGAACAGGAGCGCTACCTGGCCTCCTGGGACGAGGGCACCTAGATCCAGGCGCTCGTCCTCGCCGCGGGCTACGCGACCCGCCTGCGGCCGCTCACCGACACGATCGCAAAACCGCTGCTGCCCGTCGGCGGCCGGCCGATCCTCGACTGGATTCGCGACAAGATCGACGAGGTCCCGGACGTCGGCGGGCTGCACGTCGTCACGAACGCACGCTACGCGCCGTCGTTCGAGGCCTGGGCCAGGGGCCGGGGCGGCGTCACGATCCACGATGACGGGACGACCTCGAACGACGACCGGCTCGGCGCGATCGGCGACATCGGCTTCGTCCTCGCCCGCATCGGCGTCGACGACGACCTGCTCGTCGTCGCGGGCGACAACCTCTTCGATTACAGCCTCGCCGACTACGTGAACTGGTTCCGGGGCAAAGGCGTCGGCAGCGCCGTCGCGGTGTACGACGTCGGAGACCTGGAGCTGATCAAGCAGTACGGAGTGGTCGCGCTCGACGACGAGGAGCGAGTTGTCGAGTTCGTCGAGAAGCCGTCCGAGCCGCCGAGCACGCTCGCAGCGACGGCGACGTATCTCTACCACCGCGAGCATCTGCCGCTCGTGGAGCGTTACCTCGCCGAGGGGAACCCGCCGGATCAGCCGGGCAACCTCGTCGCGTGGCTGTACAAGCGTGAGCCGGTGTACGGGTACACCTTCACCGGCGGCTGGTACGACATCGGGAATCCGCAGCAGCTGCTCGAAGCGGACAACCGGCTGCGCGAGCGCGAAGGCTTGCCGACGCGAGCAGCGTACGCGCCCGAGTGACGCCGGCTGCCGTCTGTTAGGTACACGCGCGCGCGCCCCACCCAAGGGTGGGGTCTCTTCCCTCCTCCCTCGGCGGTCGACGATACCGTGCGCGCAGCCGCGATTCGTGTCACGTTCGTGTCAATCGCGCGCGATTCGTGCCAACTGTGCGCCAATTGTGTAACGGCGCCCGAATCGAGCCCGCAGGCCGCGTATCGTCGGTCGCGTGCTCCTCGACGTTGTCCTCCCCCAACGCTGCGTCGTCTGCCGCCGCGGCGACGCCCAGCTCTGCGCCGCGTGCCTCGCCGCACTGCCGCGCCTCCAACCTCCGTGCTGCGAACGGTGCGGCGCGCCGACGGCGTGGCCGGTCGCCCGCTGTGCAGAGTGCTCGGGGCGTCGGCTGGCGTTCGCGCTCGCTCGGTCGACGGTCGCTTACGACGATGCGGTCCGGACGCTCGTCGCCGCCTGGAAGGAACGCGGGCTCCGACGCTTGGCGGGCGACGCCGCCCAGCTCGTTGCCGAGACGCTGCCGCCGGCGCAGGTACCCCTCACCTTCGTGCCGCCGGACCCTGACCGGCATCGCCGCCGCGGCGACCACGCCGCAGCCGGACTCGCGCGCGAGCTGGCGGCCCGCTGGGAGGTTCCGCTCCTGCCGCTGCTCGAGCGGCGCCGCGGCCGTCCACAGCGCGGCCTCGGCCGCGCGGAACGCCGGGCGAACGTCCGAGGCGCCTTCAGCTCGCGACCCGCGCCCCGGCGTGTCGTCCTCATCGACGACGTCTACACGAGCGGCGCGACCGCGAACGCCGCGGCGTCGGCGCTCCGCGGAGCCGGCGCGCTGCGGGTCGAGGTCGTCACGTTCGCGCGCGTCGTCCGCGGGTATACAGTGAGTTCCCAGGCTCGATCCCCGCCCAGAGGAGGACGCGTTGCGACTTCAGGTGAAGGGCCGGAATCTCGAGATCAGCGACTCGGTGCGGAGCTACGCCGAGCAGAAGCTCGCGAAGCTGGAGCGCCAGCTCGGCGACAACACTCAAGTCGAGCTCGAGCTGATGGTCGAGAAGAACCCCTCGATCGCGGCGAACCAGGTTGCCGAGGTGACGGTCTGGACGCCGGGATCGGTGCTGCGCGCCCGCGAGGCGTCGAACGACATGCGCGCGTCGATCGACCTGCTCACCGAGAAGCTGATCCGCCGCGTCCGGCACTATCGCGACAAGCGGAGCAGGCTCCACCTGCGGCACGCCAACGTTCACGCCGACGGAGGACCGGCTGAGATGTCAGACGAGCTCGACCAGCAGATCGTCAAGACCAAGCAGTTCGCCGTGAAACCGATGAGTCCCGACGAGGCGGTGCTCCAGCTCGAGCTCGTCGGCCACGACTTCTTCGTCTTCCGGAACGCGGACACGGGCGACGTGGCCGTCGTCTACCGCCGGAACGACGGAGCGTACGGCCTGATCGAGCCGCAGTAGATGCCGTTCTGGCGTCGCGACGAGCCCGTTCACAAGAAGCTCGCGAAGGCCCTGCTCAATGCACAGGCCGGGGGCTACCTGGCACATCCGCCCGACCTCGAAGGGAACGTCACGAGGGGAGAGGCCGGCCTGCACGGGGTGCCGCGTCCGAGGCGCTGGGACGCCGTCGTCACGGCCGAAGCGCAACTTCCCGGCGACGAGGTCCACTTCACGGCGCTTCCCGACGGGACGCTGATCGTCGACGAGGACGTTCCCGACGGAGAGCTCGCGCCGCTCGCCGAAGCGGTCGAGGAGCAAGTCCAGCCTCCGTACCGAGCGGAGGGGAGGCGGCGCGGCGAGGAGCTCTGGGCCGTCGGCGCCTCGGGAATCCAGGTCGCCAGCGTGACCGAGGAGATCGCCGGCGATGCGATCGAACTGGCCGTCCGGGGCGGCGAGCGCAGCCTCCTGGTCGACGGCATGCGCACCTTCGGCACCGTCCCGTCGCTCGAGGCGCTCGGCCGTGACCTCGCTGCGTACGTCATCCACGCCGAGCGTCTCGACGGCGAGCTCTGGGAGGTTAGGCTGGCGCCCCTGTGAGCGATCCGCTTGACGAGGCGGCGCAGCTCCTCGACGACGTGGCCGAGGAGCTCCGGCAATCGGAGGCCCACGTGCGCGTCGCCGCAGAGCACTTCAGGAATCGCGAGATCCCGCGCGCCTGCGCGCACCAGTGGGCCGCACGCGGCCATCTGCTGAAGGCGCTCGAGGGCCTGGACGAACAGGCGCGCGAGCACTCCGAGCGCTCGATCCCGGCTGCAGACTGACCCAGGGCCGGGCCCTGAAAGACGGATCCGACCCGCTACCCTAGGACGTTCATGGCCCAGAACCTCGGCACCTTCGAAAAGGTCCTCCGCTTCGGCGAGGGCCGCCGGCTCAAGCGCCTTCAGGACCAGGCGGCGTACATCGGCACCCTCGAACCCGAGTTCGAGGCGCTCTCGGACGACGAACTCGCCGCCAAGACCACCGAGTTCAAGCAGCGGCTCGAGAACGGCGAGCCGCTCGAGGAGCTCCTCTTCGAGGGCTACGCGGCCGTCCGCGAGGCGTTCAAGCGCACGATCGGCGTCCGCCTCTTCGACGTGCAGCTGATGGGCGGGATCGCGCTCCACGAAGGCGACATCGCCGAGATGAAGACCGGTGAGGGCAAGACCTTCGTCGCGGTCCAGCCGCTCTACCTGAACGCGCTCGAGGGGCAGGGCGTCCACCTCGTCACGGTGAACGACTACCTTGCCAAGCGCGACGCCGAGTGGACGAGCCCGGTCTACGAGAAGCTCGGCATGCGCGTCGGCTTCATCCAGAACATGATGCCGTTCGCCGAGCGCAAGGAGTCCTACGCCGGCGACGTCACGTACGGGACGAACTCCGAGTTCGGCTTCGACTACCTCCGCGACAACATGGCGGTCTCGCTCGACGAGCTCGTGCAGCGCAGCCACCGCTACGCGATCGTGGACGAGGTCGACTCGATCCTGATCGACGAGGCGCGTACGCCGCTGATCATCTCCGGCCAGCCGGAGACCGCAGCGAAGACCTACTACGACTTCGCCCGCGTCGTGAAGCAGCTCCAGGGCACGCAGGCGGACCCGCTCCTGAAGGGCGAGGACGCGTTCGCCGGCGGCGCCGACTACATCTACGACGAGAAGTTCAAGACCGTCTCTCCGAGCGAGGCGGCGATCGAGAAGGTCGAGCGCGCGCTTGGGATCGAGAACCTCTACGACCCGCGGAACGCGCAGCTCGTCAACCACCTCACGCAGGCGCTCAAGGCGCAGTCGCTCTATCAGGGCGACGTCGATTACGTCATCCAGGAGGGCGAGGTCAAGATCGTCGACGAGTTCACCGGCCGGATCATGGAAGGCCGGCGCTGGAGCGAGGGCCTGCACCAGGCCGTCGAGGCGAAAGAGGGCCTCGCGATCCAGGAGGAGCACGTCACGCTTGCGACGATCACGCTCCAGAACTACTTCCGCCTCTACGAGAAGCTCGCCGGCATGACCGGCACCGCGAAGACAGAGGAGAAGGAGTTCGTCGAGATCTACAACCTCAACGTCGTCGAGATCCCCACGAACCAGGACGTTGCCCGCCTCGACAAGAACGATTACATCTTCCGCACGAAGGAGGGCAAGTTCCAGGCGGTGATCCGCGACATCAAGGAGCGCCACGCCGCGGGGCAGCCCGTCCTGCTCGGCACAATCGCGGTCGAGACCTCCGAGTATCTCTCCAAACTGCTCGAGCGCCAGGGCATCCCTCACACCGTCTTGAACGCGAAGCAGCACGAGCGCGAGGCGGAGATCATCAAGGATGCGGGCCAGCTCGGCGCGGTCACGATCGCGACGAACATGGCCGGCCGCGGCGTCGACATCAAGCTCGGCGAGGGCGTGCTCGAAGCGGGCGGTCTCTACGTGCTCGGCACCGAACGCCACGAGGCGCGCCGGATCGACAACCAGCTCCGTGGCCGCTCGGGCCGCCAGGGCGACGCAGGCGAGTCGCGCTTCTATCTCTCGGGCGAAGACGAACTCGTGCGCCTCTTCGCCGGCGACCGGATCAAGAACATCATGCAGCGCTTCAAGGTGCCCGACGACGAGCCGATGGAGGCGTCGATCCTCTCGCGCCAGATCGAGAACGCGCAGAAGAAGGTCGAGGAGCAGAACTTCGTCATGCGCAAGAACGTCCTTAAGTACGACGACGTCATGAACACGCAGCGCCAGGTGATCTACGCGCAGCGCCGCCGCGTCCTCGAAGGCGAGGACATGTCGGAGGAAGTGAAGGGCTGGGTCGACGAGGTGATCGAAAACGCGGTCGACACGTACCTGCAGGCCGAATACGCGGAGGAATGGGACCTCGAATCGCTGCTGCAGGCGATCCGCGATCTCACGGGCACCGACGTGACGCTCGGCGAGCTCCGCGAGGAGGGCATCGATCTCGGCTCGCGCGATGCGATCCTCGAGGAGCTGCAGAACGCGGCTCAGGTCGAGTACGAGGAGAAGGAGCAGGAGCTCGGGGCCGACCTGATGCGCGAGCTCGAGCGCTTCGTGACGCTCCAGGTCGTCGACTCGCGCTGGCGCGAGCACCTCGAGAACATGGACTACCTCCGCGAGGGCGTGCATCTGCGCGCGTTCGCGCAGAAGGATCCACTCGTCGAGTACCGCGGCGAGGGCCACCGGATGTTCGAGGAGCTCGGCGCCATGATCCGCGAAGAGGTCGTCGGCACGCTCTTCCACGCGCAGCTCGCGCCCGAGGATGCGCAGATGCTCGAGCAGCAGCAGACCGGCGGCAACGGCCGCCTCTCGTACGAGCATGAATCCGTCGCCGGCGAGGACGCGATCGCGATGGCGGGCCTGACCGCCGGCGGCGGCGCGGTCGCAACCGCAGGCGGCGTCGCAGCTCCCGCGCAGACGGTCAACACGCAGCAGGTCATCCGGAGCGAGGAGCAGAAGCTCGGTCGCAACGATCCGTGCTGGTGCGGCTCGGGCAAGAAGTACAAGAAATGCCACGGGCAGTGACAGGAAGTCCGGCAGCCGCTTCGCGGCTGCCATCACGACTTCCTGTCATGTAGGTCTCCGAGAGCCCCCGTCAGCGAGGGCGGGCAAAGCCCACCCTCGCGCTCAAGCGGTACGCCGAGCGCCGCCGGCTCGGCTAGCCTGTTCATGATGTCTAACGTCGCTGATCAACCAATCGAGGAGCAGCTGACGGAGATCGGGGCCCAGCTCGACTGGGTCCGTGATTACCTTTGACCCGGATGCGCTGAGGGCGCAGGCCGCCGAGCTCGAGGCCCGCATGGGCGAGCCCGGCTTCTGGGACGACCAGGCGCGCGCCGCGCAGATTTCCTCCGAGCAGGCGCGCCTCGCGAAGAAGCTCGAGCGCTACGACACGTTGACGCGCGACTACGAGGACGCGAAGGAACTGCTCGCCATGGACGGCGACCTCGCCGACGAGCTTCGCGCGCAGCTCGTGCCGATCCGGCGCGAGCTCGAGCGCCTGCGCGAGGACGCGCTCTTCAACGGCGAGTACGACCCGGGCGACGCGCTCGTCTCGCTGCACACGGCGACCGGAGGCATCGACGCACAGGACTTCACCGAGATGCTGCTGCGCATGTACCTGCGCTGGGCCGCGGACCGCGGCTTCAAGACCGAGCTGCTCGAGGCGACTCCCGGCGAAGAAGCGGGCCTCAAGTCGGCGACGCTCACCGTGAGCGGCGAGAACGCCTACGGCATCCTGAAGGCAGAGCGCGGCAAGCACCGGCTCGTTCGGCTCTCGCCGTTCGACCAGGCGCACAGGCGCCACACGTCCTTCTCGCAGGTCGTGGTCGCGCCGCTGCTCCCCGACGACGCCGCGGTCGAGATCGACGAGGGCGATCTGAGGATCGACACCTACCGGGCCAGCGGCGCGGGCGGCCAGCACGTGAACAAGACCGATTCCGCCGTCCGCATCACGCACCTGCCGACGGGAATCGTCGTCCAGTGCCAGAACGAGCGCTCGCAGGCGGCGAACAAGCAGACGGCGATGCGGATGCTGCGCTCACGCCTGGCCGAGCAGGCCCTCGAGGAACGCGAGGCCGAGCTGGCGCGCGAGCGCGGGGAGGCGGTCGACACCGGCTTCGGCGGTGCGAACATCCGCTCCTATGTCCTCCAGCCCTATCAGCAGGTCAAGGACCACCGGACGGGCTACGAGGTCGGAAACGCCCAGGGCGTCCTCGACGGCGATCTCGACGGCTTTATCCAGGCCTACCTGCTCGCCAAGGCCGCCGGACAGGTCGTGTAGACCGTCCGAGGGCGTTCTGTAGACTGGCCTGGCCGTACTCTCGCGGCACCGGAAGGCCCTTTCAGCCTGCCCAGATACCCGGTGACGGAGCTCGAGACGATACCCACAGCAGTTTCGGAGCCCGAGGACGGTCTCCGCCCGCAGGCACCCTCCGCAGGGGCCTCGATCATGTTCGACGGCGTCACGAAGGTGTACGAGCCGGGTGTGACGGCGCTCTCCGACGTCGGCTTCGTGATCGAGAAGGGCGAATTCGTCTTCGTCGTCGGCGCCTCCGGCTCCGGCAAGTCGACGATGATCCGGTTGATCCTGAAGGAGCTCGAGCCCACCTCCGGGCGGATCATCGTGGGCGGCCGCGACCTCTCGCGCCTGCGACGCGGCAAGATCCCGCAGCTGCGCCGGAACGTCGGCTGCGTCTTCCAGGACTTCAAGCTGCTTCCGAACCGCACCGCGTCGGAGAACGTCGCGTACGCGCTGAAGGTCCAGGGGGAGAACCAGAACTCGATCCGGCGCAAGGTGCCCGAGGTGCTGAGCCTCGTCGGACTCGCGCACAAGATGAACTCGCACCCCGACGAGCTCTCGGGCGGCGAGCAGCAGCGCGTCTCGATCGCGCGCGCGTTCGTCAACCATCCGCCGCTCCTGATCTGCGACGAGCCGACCGGGAACCTCGACCCCGATACGTCGGTCGGGATCATGCAGCTGCTGTACCGGATCAACCGCTCCGGTACGACGATCTTGATGGTGACGCACGACCGTGAGATGGTCGACAAGATGCGCCGCCGCGTGCTCGCACTCGAGGACGGCAAGCTGGCGCGCGACGAGCGCCGCGGGGGCTACACGGGCGAATGAGGTTCCAGCTGCTCCTCGCCGAGTCGCTGCGCTCGGTGCGCGCGAGTCTCTCGACGACGTTCGCGGCGACGATGACGGTGTTGATCGGGATGTTCCTGCTCGGGCTGTCGATCGCGCTCGGCACGTGGGTCGTCTCGTGGTCGAACCACGTCAAGAAGGACGTGCGCGTGAAGGTCTTCTACTGCACCGACCACACGTGTCAGGACGACCGGCATTTGAGCGACATCAACAAGGTCGGGAACTGGCTCGCGCGCGACCCGCGCGTCAAGTCCTACAAGACGATCACGAAAGAAGACGCGCTCGAGATGATGCGCAAGCGCTCGCCGGAGCTCGTGGACGACCTCTCGTACAACCCGCTTCCCGACGCGACCGAGGCGGTGCCGAAGCGTGCCGAGGACGTCGAGGCGATCACGATCGACCTGCGGGGCTATGTCGCCGCGCAGCAGCTGCGCGTCGAAAAGGTCGACTTCGGAAAGGCGACCGCGAAGCGGATAATTCGCGTGGGCCAGGTGATCTCGATCATCTTCTTCGGGATCGTGATCCTGCTCCTGATCGCGTCCGGCCTGCTGATCGCGAACACGATCCGGCTCTCGATCTACGCTCGCCGGCGCGAGATCGAGGTGATGAAGCTCGTCGGAGCGTCGAACTGGTTCGTGCGCGGCCCGTTCATGCTCGAGGGACTGTTCTGCGGGCTCGCCGGCTCCGTGCTCGCGGTGATCCTGCTCCTGCTCGGCAAGGAGATCGCGCTGCCGGCGATCCTCGGCAAGGTCGACGCGGGCTCCGACGTGCAGGCGCTCGCATTCCCGCTGACGGCCCTGATCGTGCTCGGTCTCGGGCTGCTGCTCGGCGCGGCCGGATCCGGCCTGACGCTACGCCGTTTCCTGCGCGTGTAATTGGAGCCACTCGAGCGCGCGTGTGCGCCCGACGACAAGGGAACCTGCTGCCCACCCAAGGAAGTTCGCGTTCGCGGCGGCCTGGAGCAGGTCGTTCGGGGGGCCGAGCGCGTGCACGAACACGACGGCAAAGGCGCCGAGCGCAAGCAGCCAGGCCACGCCCACGAACGAGCGGACAAACGCCAGCCCGACGAGGAGCGCTGCGGCCGCCGAGGCTCCCCCGCCCAGCAAGAACACCTCCATGTCTGGTGAACGGCCGAACGGGCAGGAAAGATGCGGCCCATGAGCGACTTCGTCGTCGTCGAGGTGGCCCGCCGCGGACGGCTCGTCGTCGGCGAGCCGTATTTCACGCCCGGCGTGCCGATCGTGCTCGACCGCAAAGGCCTCGCCGACGTCCGGCCGGGCGAGCTCGCAGTCGTGCGCAAGGGGCGCGGCCGGGCGCGCGTGGAGCGGGCGATCGGCCCCGCGGATCGGATCGAGACCGTGCTCGAGGCGCTGCTCGAGGAGGAGGGGATGCGGAGGCGATTCGAGCCCTTCACGCTGCCTGAGCCGAGCGTCGAGGGCCGCGTCGACCTGCGCGACCTGATCACGTTCACGATCGACCCGGAGACGGCAAAAGACTTCGACGACGCGATCTCGGCCCGCCGCGAGGAAGACGGGATCCGCGTCTGGGTGCACATCGCCGACGTCTCGTGGTTCGTGCCCGCCGGCTCGCCGCTCGACCGCGGTGCCTGCGACCGCGCGCTCTCCGTGTACGTCCCGGGGCTCGTCGCGCCGATGCTCCCGCACGAGCTGGCCGACGACGCCTGTTCGCTGCGCCCGCACCTCGACCGGCTCTGCGTCACGGTCGAGGTCCCGTTCGACGGTGCGCTCGAGGCGGGCGAGCCGACCTTCTACCGCTCCGTGATCCGCTCCGACGCGCGGCTCACCTACCTCCAGGCGGAGCGCATCCTCGCCGGGCAGGAACGCGTGGACGACAACGTCGCCGAGGCCGTCGCGCTCGCGGACAAGGTGTCGCTCCAGCTGCGGCGCCGCCGGTTCGCACGCGGGGCACTTCGCATCTCGAGCGCCGAGCTCGCGTTTGAGTTCGACGGCGAGGGCGGGGTCGGGAAGGCCTGGCTCGAGACCGAGCCGCACGCGCACGCGCTGATCGAGGAACAGATGATTCTCGCGAACGAGGCCGTCGCCGGCCTGCTCGCGGGTCGAGGCCGCGAGACGCTTTACCGCGTCCACGAGAAACCCGATCCGCAGTCGGTGTTGCGTCTGCTTGCCAAGCTCGCGGACCTCGAGGTTCCGACGCCGCCTGCGCCTGATGCCGACCGCCTCTCATCGACCGACGCCGCGAGAATCGCCGCGGAGACGAGCGAGCGCGTGAGCGAATACGTGACGCGTGCCGGACGGGGCCAGGAAGCATTCCCCGCGCTCGTCCTACGCGCCCTCAAGCAGGCGCGCTACCACCCGGAGAACCTCGGCCACTCCGGGCTGGCGACCACCGCGTACTGCCACTTCACGTCGCCGATCCGCCGCTATCCCGATCTCGTCGCCCACCGGGCGCTGCTGCGCGAGGTCGGCGCCGACGACGAGCCGTTGCCGGAGGATCTCGCCGACGCGGCCGACCACACCTCGCAGCAGGAGCGCGCGGCTGCGGAGATCGAGTACCGAGCCGACGACATCTGCCTCGCCTGGCTGCTCGAGGACGTGCTCTTCGAACGCGGCTGGGAAGCGACCTTCTCCGGCGAGATCACGGGGATGATCGGCTCGGGTCTCTTCGTCCGCTTCGGCGACGTCTTCGAGGGGATGCTTCCGGCCCGCCGGCTCCACGGGGACTTCTACGAGATCAACGAGCTCGAGACGAAGCTCGTCGGCCGGCGCGGGGGCCGCACCTATCGGCTCGGCGACTCGATCGAGGTTCGGGTCGAGGAGATCAGGAAGACGGAAGGTAAAGTCGAGCTGGGAACAGGTTGAGTCGTCAATCGTTGGGAGCGGTATGAAACTCGAAGGCATCCACCACATCACGGCGATCACCGGCGACGCACCGGCGAACGTCGACTTCTACGCGGACAAGCTCGGGCTGCGCCTCGTCAAGAAGACCGTCAACCAGGACGACCCGACCGTCTACCACCTCTTCTACGCCGACGAGCGCGGCAGCGCGGGGAGCGATATCACCTTCTTCGAATACCCGGGCGCGGCCCAGGGACATGCGGGCGCCGGCATGGTGCACCGGGTCTTCTGGCGCGTCGGCTCGGAGGACTCGCTCGACTTCTGGGCCGAGCGGCTGGGCGTCGAGCGCGAGGGGGAGACGCTCCTCTTTCACGATCCGGAGGGTCTCGAGCATGAGCTGCTCGTCGACACGAGCGGCGAGGAGCCGCTGATCGCGGAGCACCCCGAGATCCCGCGCGAGCACGCGCTCCGCGGCTTCGCGGGCGTGCGCGCGTACGCGCTCGACCCCGAGCGGAGCAACGAGTTCCTGCGTGCGCTCGGCTTCGAGCCGGGCTGGGTCGCCCGCGGCGACAAGCGCAGCGGCGCGTACATCTACGACCGCGCGCCCGAGGCGGCCCCGCTTCCGGGCGCCGGTACCGTGCACCACGTCGCCTGGGCCTCACCGGTCGAGGACCACGAGAAGTGGCGCGAGCGCATCGTCGAAGCGGGCGGCCGACCGACGCCGATCATCGAGCGCTTTTACTTCAAGTCGATCTACTTCCGGGAGCCGAACGGGATCCTGTTCGAGATCGCGACGCTCGGCCCGGGCTTCACCGCCGACGAGCCGCTCGAGCACCTCGGCGAGCGCCTCTCGCTCCCGCCGGCTTTCGAGCCGCTGCGCGCGCAGGTCGAGCCGGTGCTGACGCCGATCCGGAACCCACGCGAATCATGGGTGAAGACCTAGTCGCGCACGTGCGCGACTCAGCGGGCGAACCCGAGGGCGCGCTCGTCCTCTTCCATGGCCGCGGCGCGGACGAGCACGACCTCGTCCCACTGCTCGACGCGCTCGATCCCGAGCGGCGCCTGCTCGGGATCACGCCGCGCGGGCCGCTCGTTCTTCCTCCGGGCGGCGCACACTGGTACGCGGTCCGCGAGATTGGGTTTCCGGACCCGGATACCTTCCTGCCGACGTACGAGCGCGTCTCGACGTGGCTCGACGGGCTCGACCTGCCCTACGAGCGGACGATCCTCGGCGGCTTCTCGCAGGGTGCCGTGATGAGCTACGCGCTCGGACTCGGACGCGGCCGCCCGCGGCCCGCGGGGATCATCGCCCTCAACGGCTTCGTGCCGACCGTCGAAGGCTTCGAGCTCGACCTCGACCCGCCGCTGCCGCCCGTCGCGATCGGACACGGCACCTTCGATCCGGTGATCCCGGTCCAGTTCGGCCGTCAGGCGCGCGCGCTGCTCGAGCAGGCGGGCGCGGACGTGCTCTATCGCGAGTACCCGCTCCCGCACGCGATCGACCCGCGCCTCGTCGAGGAGCTCCGGACCTGGGTCAGAGATCGTCTCGCAGCAGCGAGTACAGGACGTGATCACGAGGAGTCCCGTTCTGCTCGATCCACGACCGGAGCACGCCCTCCCGCTTGAAGCCGACCTTCTCGGCGACGCGCTGCGAGGCTTCGTTCTCCACGTCGGCATGCAGTTGCACGCGCCGGTGGCGCCCGAGCGCCCACCGCGATGCGAGCGACAGCGCGCACGAGGCGACACCGCGACCGCGCGCGTCGGCGCGCACCCAGTAGCCGATCTCCGCCCGCCCCCAGTTCTGCGCGTTCACCGTGATCCCGCCGAGAAGCCGCCCGCTCCGCGCGTCGACCACCGCGAACGCGCCCTCCCGGCGCGTCGCCCGCGCCAGGTACGCGCGGGCGTCCGCCTGCGAATAGGGATGCGGAATCGCCGGCATCCAGCGTCCGATCTCTGGATCGTTCACCGCGGCGACGAGCTCGTCCAGATCGTCGTTCCGCCAGGACCGGATCGTGACGTCGCCGTCGGAGAGCTCCACGACGCCGATCCTAGAATGGCTGCGTGGCCGACAAGCTGATCGTCGACAATCGCCGTGCCCGCCACGACTACCACCTCAGCGACCGCGTCGAGGCCGGCCTCGCGCTGACCGGAACCGAGGTCAAGTCGCTGCGCGACGGGCAGGCCAACCTTCAGCGTGCCTATGCGGAGATCCGCGACGGGGAGGCGTGGCTCGTCGGCGCGCACATCGCCGAGTACGGCCACGGCAACATCCAGAACCACGATCCCGATCGCGACCGCAAGCTGCTGCTGAAACGGCGCGAGATCGACTCGCTCGCCGGCAAGGTGCGCGAGCGGGGGCTCACGCTCGTCCCGACCCGCCTCTATTTCAAGAACGGCCGCGTGAAGGTCGAGCTCGCGGTCGCGCGAGGCAAGGAGACACAGGACAAGCGGCGCGACATCGCGAAGCGCGACGCGCAGCGGGAGATGGAACGGGCGTTCAAGGGCCGCCGCTGAGCTCACCTCCCGCACGCGGTGCCCGCCGCGAGTGGTCGGAGCTTCCCGCCCGGGCACTCGCCGCGCTCGAGTCGGGGCTCGGCGCGCGCGTACTCGCCGCGGAGACCCGGCCGCGCGGGTTCTCGCCGGGGATCGCCGCGCGGGTCACGCTCGAGGACGGGCGGCGCGTCTTCGTCAAGGCCGTCGGGCCGGAGCCCAACGAGCTCTCGCCGGGCCTCCACCGGCGCGAGATCGAAATCGTCTCGTCGCTGCCCGAAGGCGTCCCCGTGCCGAGGCTGGTCTGGTCGTACGACGACGAGTGGGTGGTCCTCGCCTTCGAGCGCGTCGAGGGCCGCGAACCGGCGCAGCCTTGGCGGGCCGACGAGCTCGAGCGCGTGCTGGAGACCGCCGCTCGCCTCGAGCGAAGGCTCACGCCGTCGCCCGTCGCGACCAAGCCGCTCGGCGAAGTGCTCCTCGAAGGCATCAACTCCTGGCACCTCGTTCGCGGCGACCCGCCCGCGGGTGTCGACGACTGGTCGTTGCGCCATCTCGACGAGCTCGTCGCGCTCGAGGCCGAGGTCGTCGACGCCGTCGTCGGCGACACGCTGGTCCACTTCGACATCCGCGCGGACAACATCCTCGTCACGGACGACGGCCGCGTGTACTTCGTCGACTGGCCGCACGCACACGTCGGCGCGGCTTGGGTGGACGCGGTCGCGTTCGCGCCGAGCGTCGCCATGCAGGGTGGGCCGGACCCCGAGCACGTGCTCGCGCGCTGGCCGGGCGCGAGCGACGCCGACCCGGCGCCGGTCAATGCCGCCCTCGCGTCGGTCGCCGGCTTCTTCACCCACAGGTCGCTGCTCCCGGCCGCGCCGGGCCTGCCGACGCTCCGCCCCTTCCAGGCCGCGCAGGGCGAGGTGGCGCGCCGCTGGCTGCGCGAGCGGACCGGCTGGGACTAGAGCTCGAAGAAGCGGAACAGCGAAGCATCCGCGAAGCCGGTGATCGTCCGGATGCCCATGCGATCGACGTCGAGAACCTTGATCGCGAACGCCGTGTCGCCGTCGTAGACGCCGAACGCGGGCATGCCGTTTGCACGCGTCGGGACAAGGCGCAGCCGACCGGCCGGAAAGCGGGTGAAGTGCGCTTCGAAGAAGGCCGTGAGCGCGTCGCGGCCGTGGTACCAGGAAGGCGTCGGCGGCATCGCCATCTCGACGTCCTCGCGGAGCAGCGCGGCCAGGCCGGCGACGTCCGCCGCGTTCCAGGCGGCGACATAGCGCGCGACGATCGCCGCCTCCGCGGCGTCCGGTGCACGTTCGAGCGGCTCGACCTCGAGCGATGCACGCGCGCGCTGCAGCGCGCTGTTCACCGAGGTGTCCGTCGTGCCGAGCAGCTCCGCGACCTCGCGGGCAGACCAGCCGAGCACCTCGCGCAACAGCAGCACTGCTCGCTGGCGGGGCGGCAGGTGCTGGACTGCTGCGACGAAGGCGAGTCGCACGCTCTCGCGCTGATCGAGTTCTGCAGCCGGATCGAGCAGGCGATCCGGATACGGCTCGAGCCAAGCGAGGTCCGCCCGCGGCGGGGCGGGCATCGCGGTCGGGTCGTCGGGATCGACGACCGCGCTGGGCAGGAGCCGCGGCGACCTCCGTGCGTCGAGGCACGCGTTCGTCGCGATCCCGTAGAGCCATGCAGCGAACGACGCGCGGCCGGCGTACGTGTCGAGTCGCCGCCAGGCGCGCAAGAGCGTCTCCTGGACGAGGTCCTCCGCCTCGTGCAGCGAGCCCGACATGCGGTAGCAGTGCACGTGGAGCGCGCGCAGGTGCGGCTGGACGAGCGCCTCGAACTCGTCCTCGGCGACCGGGCGATGAGTTTGCGCCTGCCGACTCGTCATACGTGCAGAACTCTGTCGCACGGAGGTGCATATGCCAAGGCTTCGCAACCAGATCGAGATCGACGCCGGTGCGGACGAGGTCTGGAGCCTCGTCGCCGATCTCACGGCGACTCCAGAGTGGATCCCGGGCATCGTCGAGGCCCGCGTCGAGGGCGATAACCGGATCTGTCGCACGGCGGACGGCCAGGAGATCCACGAGCGTGTGACGGTGTCGGACGCCGAGCGCAGGCTGACCTACGAGCAGAGCCGGGTACCGCTGCCGATCGAGGGCTCGCGCGGGACGATCCACGTCGCCGGCAACGGCACCGGCTCGCGCGTGGAATGGGAGGCCGAGTTCGAGGCGCCCGACGAGGTCGCCGCGATGGTCGACGGCTACTACAAGCAGACGCTCGAGTCGCTGCGCGAGCGCGTCAGATCATCCGGCGCTCGGCCGCCCAGCGCGTGAGCTCGTGGCGGCTCGAGAGCTGGAGCTTGCGCAGCACGCTCGACACGTGGCTCTCGACGGTCTTGACCGAGATGTGGAGGTTGGCCGCGATCTCCTTGTACCGGTAGCCGCGCGCGATCAGGCGGAGCACCTCGCGCTCGCGTCCGGTGAGCTCGTCGAGCTCCGTATCGCTCGTCGGCGCGCCCTCGCGGAACGCGTCGAGCACGAACCCGGCGAACCGGGGCGAGAAGACGGCGTCACCCTCCGCGACGCGGTGCACCGCGTCCGTCAGCTCCTCGCCCGAGATCGTCTTCGTGACGTAGCCGCGCGCGCCCGCGCGCACGACGCCGATCACGTCCTCGGCCGCGTCTGAGACGGAGAGCGCGAGGAAGCGAACCGCCGGGCGATCCGGCGCCACGCCGGCGATGACGGCCTGCCCGCCGCCGTCAGCGAGGTGCACGTCGAGCAGGACGACGTCGGGATCGGTGTCGCGGATGAGCGGGATCGCCTCGGCGACGCTGGCGGCTTCGCCGACGACCTCGATCGATTCGTCGAGCTCGCTGCGTACGCCGGCGCGGAAGAGCCGGTGGTCGTCGACGACGACGACGCGGCGGCGCGGCCTCACGTTGGTGTCTCCGGGAGGCGGAGCTCGACCTCGGTGCCCTCGCCGGGCGTGCTGCGCACCTGCGCGCTGCCGCCGTGGCGCGCGAGCCGCGCCTCGATCGAGTCGCTGAGCCCGCGGCGGTCTTGCGGCACCGTCGCGCGGTCGAAGCCGACACCGCGGTCGCGGACGAAGACACTCACACCGTCGCCGTCCGCCTCGGCGTACACGGAGATCTCGTCGGCGCCCGAGAACTTCGCGGCGTTCGCCATCGCCTCGCGCGCGGCAAGCACGACGGCGCGTACGTCGTCCGTGAGCGGCGCGTTGCCGGAGCTCGCGACCTCGACCTTGACGCCGTGCAGCTCCTCGATCTCTGCGGCCGCTTCGTCGAGCGCGGCGGCGAGGCTGTGGTCACCGTACGGCCGGAAGAGCCAACCGCGAAGCTCGCGCTCCTGACGCCGCGCTAGTGCAGCAATGCGACGCGGATCGTCCACGTCCTTCTGGATCAGCGCGAGCGTCTGCAGCACCGAGTCGTGAACGCGCGCGGCGACCTCGGCGCGTTCCTCGGAGCGGATCCGCGCCGTGCGCTCGGCGTCGCGCTCGAGGGCGAGCCGCCAGAGCCACGGCCCGACGACGAGCAGGAGACCGCCCGCGAAAGCGGCGGGTGTGAGCAGCGGCCCCGAGCCCCAGTCCGCGCCACCGGTCAGGATCACCGCCCCACCCAGAGCGACGAGCGACGCTCCGAGCACGCGCCGCTGTCGTCGCCACCAGAACGCGAGGCCGCCGGCGATGAGCGCCGTCCCCGCGAGCATGAAGCCGGGCAGGCCGAGCCCCGAGAGCGCTGCGATGCCTGCGAGCGCGATCGTGGTCAGGCCGAGCGCGGTTCGTGCCCGCGAGACCTCCTCACCCTCGCGGGCCGGCATCAGCAACCAGGCGGCGAGGTAGAGCGCGATGCCCATGCCCGCGGCGAGCGCGAGCATCGCGAAGAGCAGGCGGACGAGCGTCGGGTCGACCCCGAGCGCCCGGGCCAGGCCCACGGAGACGCCGGCAACGACGCGGCCGTCCGGATCTCGCGCAGGGATCCTGCTCACTGCGCCATCGTACGGAGCGTTACGGCCCCGTCCGTCGAATCGTCACGCTGCCGAGGCCGACGTGGGCGTCGAGTACCAGTTGGCTCGCGCTCCCGGGGCTGAGGGCGTTGACGTGGAGCTCCTGGTTCCAGCCTTCGACGCTGCGGCCCAACACCTCGACGTCTCCGGCGCCCGCGCTGGCGTCGATCTCGAGATCGGTGTTTGCCGGCACGCGGATCGTCAGCTCCCCGAAGCCCACGTTCGCCTCGAGGTGCGTCTCGCCGGGTGGCAGGTCGGTCCCGCGCAGGTCGAGCACGAGCTGACCGGCTGCGATGTCGTACTTCCGGTCGAGGTCGGACGCGGTGGCGGGGCTGACGGTCTTGTCGCCGACCGAGCCTTCGAAGCGGATGTCCACGGTCGAGACGAACACCGCGAGCGCGGCGAGGAGAACCCCGACGAGGAAGAGCCCGCCGGTGCGCACGTGCAGGAGCGGTCCGGCGGCGACCGCAGCGCCGACCGTGATCGCGCCGACGGCGAGCGCGATGTCCCACGGAATGTCGACGCCGAGCACGCCGAGGAGTGCGAGCAGGCCGGCCGCGGCGAGCAGGAGCCCGAGGACCGGGAGCGCGATCGACGGGCGGCGCGCGGGCGGCGGCTCGCCCTCGGCGGGCGGGGCCGCGCTCCGCTCGCGCCGCTGCGACCAGACGATCGCGATCGCGCCGAGCAAGAGCAGCACCCAGGCAAAGCCGCCGTTGGGCCAGAAGTGCGCCTGGGCGAGCAGTGAGAGGGACGCGATCGCGACGAGCGCGACGCCGACCAGCAGCCAGGGTCGGTCTCGGTGCTCGCGTAGCGCCTGGACGGCGACCGAGTCCTGTTTGCCCTCGTCGGGGATCACGAGCGCGGCGGCGGCGTAGAGCAGGATCCCGGCCCCTCCGACGAGCGCGAGGACGACGAAGCCGACCCGGAAGAAGATCGGCGGGAGGTCGAAATAGCGTCCCAGCCCGCCCGCAACGCCGGCGACGAGCCGGTCGTCGCGGCTGCGGTGCAGCTCCTTGGCGGGCGCGCTGGAGGTGGTGGTTCCGTCGGTCATCGTTCCCTTTCGTGGAGGTCTGCTCCCAGCTTGCGCTGTCGGGGGAGCGCTGCGCTATGGGGGTTCCCCCGGGTTCGACCCTGACCCACCCCGGCTACAATGGCTGTCCAACATACGGGGGCGACCTGGTTTCGACGTGGTCGATGCTCCGGCAGAGCTGCAAGCCGAGGTCCCGGAGGCCTCGTAAAACACCGGGAACCAAAAGCAAGTGCGAACGAAAACAACGCACTCGCTCTCGCTGCCTAACCAGTAGCTGAGCGCGTCGCTCCCAGGCTGGGCCCGTGGCCCGGGAAGCGGCGTCAGTCAACGGGCTCGGCACCGAAGGAAAGCCATCGCCGGAGGTGCGACAACTCAGGATGGCTGGCCCGGTCGGTCGGTTTCCTACCACCAGCCGGTCGGGCGAGATCCGAAGGTGGGACAAGCTTGTAGACGCTCGGTCGGTACGTCCGCGGACGCGGGTTCGATTCCCGCCGCCTCCATCGCTCCTGCAAATCGCGGGATTCAGTTGGGCCGGGAGGGAGAATCGTTCCCCCGGCTCGATGCCTCTTCGGGCTCGCGAGCTTCGGCGAATGCGTCCATCGCGCGCTCGAGGTCGCGCTGATCCTGGTGGCCGTAGATCCCCAGGGTCGTCGAGAGATCGCTGTGGCCGAGCGCCTGCGACGCGGCCTCGACGCCGGCGACCCGGCGTAGCTCTGTCGCGAACGTGCCGGGCGCGGTGCATATTCAGACCTGAGCGGACACCGTGGCCGACGAGCCCGGACTGCTCGAGCATCCGGTACCACCAGCGGTGCACCGTGTTGGAGGCGCAGGCCTTCTTCGGGTCGGCCCAGTAGACGCGCCGGTCCGGCGTGCGCTTCTCGGGGTAGAGGACGTAATCGTCTGGCTCGGGCCGGCGCTCGACGAACTCCAGTGGCTCGCCGAGGTAGGTCCGGAGTGCCATGACGATCCGCCCGCGAAGGGGGACGATCCGCTCCTTCTGGCCTTTGCCGAAGACGGTGAGCTGGCGCCGCTCGGGATCGAAGTCCCGAACTCGGATGCCAGCGAGCTCGCCACGTCTGACGCCGCAGTCGAGCAGGACGAGCAGCGCAAGGCGATCACGTGACGTCCGCGTGCACCTGAGGAGCAGCTCGTCGACGTGAGCAGGGAGTAGCGGCGCCGTCTTTCGAGGTGCCCGCGGCCGGCGAATCTTCGACGCGGGCGAGAAGGGAACATGGCCCTCCTCCTCAGCCCACACCCAGAAGGCTCGAATGACGGACGTGACCTTCGCGCGCGTGCGGGCGTGCCTCATCGCCCATGTGTCGATCACCTCGCGGAGATCCTCCGTCGAGACCTCGAGCGGCTCCCGATCGGCAAGCAGGAGGCTCATCCGCGCAAGCACCGCCTCGTAGTCGCGGATCGTCGAATCGGTCGCGCCGTACTCGTTGCGGAACCAGCGCAGGTAGCGGCCGACGAGCTGACCGAGCGGCGTCTTCCGGTACGACTTGTCCTTCACCGCCTCTCGGATGATCCGGGCGGCCTCGCCGAGCGTCAAGCGCGCGTGCACGCCATTCGAGCGGTGCGGCCCGTCACTCGTGACGTGCGGGTCGCCCAGGGCGCGCTCCGGCGCGGCCACGGCTTCGTCGAAGAGCGCGAGCTGGCGACCCGGAACCAACTTGGGCGGCGCTTCCTTGGCTCGGATTTCCACCCACGCAGGCTGCCAGGGCGACCTCGCCAATTACTCGCCATTAACTTGCCACGCGCCGGGACCCCCAGCTCGGAACGCGATCAAGTTCGAGCGAGGGCGTGTCCGTTGCGCCGAGCGTTGACCGGTGCTGGCACGCCCGGAGCGGTGACCAGTGAGTCGCATCACGGCCTCCCTAACCGGCAGATCGCGGCTCAGCGCGTCGATCCGGCGAGCGCGACGCTGACCAGCCCGAGAATCTCCCTATCCACCCCTATCGCGTAGCTCGGCCGTCTGTCTCGCCGCAGCGCAGAGGCCGTCTCTTGCGCTCAGACGCCGTCGCCCAACCGTGATCCGCAAGCGAACGAGCAACCTCGATAATCGCGGAGACACAGATGCATCATTGATGCGTATGACTTCGAGTCGGTTCTGATCGCGGAGGGAACGACTCGTGTGGGTTCGATTCCCGCCGCCCCCACTTTCCCTACTCGCGGCGGCTTGCCGATGCCGGACGGTCTCTCAGGGCTCCGCCTGTCCGAGACCGCCCGGCAACTCTCAACTCAGTTTCTGCCCTCACCCGACCGTGCGCGGTGCACGCGCCCTTGCGGTGCAAGGGCGGATCGAGCCGGAACGAGACCGTTGATCGTCCGCTACTCGGCGACCACCGTTCCGTCCACCCTGGCGTGGAACGCGCCGGTCTCTGCACCCTGATAGGTGTTGTGCAGCATCCATTCGATCGTGGCCTCTTGGAGCGTGATGTGCGGTCCACTCCAACCGAACGCGTTCGTCGAGCCCTCCCAGGGGATTGCGTGGGACGCGCAGTCAACGCGCACGATGACCTTCCTCTCGCTACCGAGGGCTTGGTAGAGGCTCGTCTGCACGCTGGGTGGCACGACCTTGTCCTCGAGAGGGCTGACGATCATCGCCGGCACGGTGAATTCGGCCGCCTCGGCGGGCCCCCAGCCCCAGCGGATCGATGTGGGCCAACGGAAAACACCGCCGGTGGCAGGATCGGTGCTGCCCCAGCTCGCTCCGATCGGGTCGCGCGCTCTGATCGATGACCAGAGTGGAGCGAGGATGTTCGGGTCGCGCTGGCCGGGGCACGCGGGGTTGATCGAGAACACCCCGACCAACCGTGAATAGTCCCCGAGGCCCGTCGGCCAGGTCGGGTATGGCGGTGGCGGTTGCTGCGAGGGGGACCCGAAGACGGAGGAGAGAAAGACCGCGTTTGCGACGTTGTGTTTCTTGTCGGGCTGCGCCAGATAGCCACCTACGACCTCTCCACCTTGCGACCACGAGAAGAGGCTCACCTTCGCGTCGCCGGTCGTGCTCTGGACGTACTGAATCACCTCGTCGAGTTGATCCACGGCGGACTGGCTCGTCATGAAGACCGAGTGGTCGGTGTGCTCGCATTCGGCCGCGAGCGGGTTCGGGACGAGGAAGGTGTTCTGCTGATTCCCGGGGTGGCCTGGGAGTGAGACGTCCTGCGAGTTGCTCACGTTGCAGGGGTCGTCCATCCCGAAGCGCGACGACAGGCCGTAGCCGAGCTGGTTGAACGCGAATGAGTCGATCCCGGCCAGCGCCATCGCGCGCATCAGGCTGTAGTCCTGGTACTGGACGTCGAACCCGCTCACGTCGAGCGTTCGACCGTGGAGGAGGATCGCCGTGTGGCGCGGGCCCAGTTGGTGGCTGCATCCGTCGTTTGGATACACGGGTCGCACGCGGTGGATGTCGATCTTCGCCGGGAGTCCGAAGTAGTTGGGTAGCGTCGAAACGACGTCGAGCAGGTAATCGGTGGTCTCGACGCTGATCGGCGTGCATGTCTTCTGCGCCCCGTCGTCGCCTTCGGCGTCGTCGCGTTGCTCGTGTATGGCCTGGGCCCCTGTACCAGGCGTCGGCTGTGCGGCTGCCGCGGACGCCGCGACCCCGATCGCCACGAGGGCGGCGCCGCAGAGCAAAACGGCCAGCCGCCCCGGCTGAACCAAGCGTCTCATCTCTTGCTCCTCTCTCGGTTGCCCTTGACCTCCTCGGCCCGTGGGCACTCGAGCGTTGTCGCACGGCGCGCGTGAGCCTCCCTGGAAGAGCGCTGAAGCGTCGCTGGAGCGGCGCTGGAGGTCGCGCTCCAGCGGTGTTAGCGTCGGGTTTGCCAGAAGAGCGCGAGAAAGGCATTGTGATCGAGTTTCGAGTCCTCGGGCCGTTCGAGGTCGCGGGCGAGGGGTCTGAGGTACTTCCCGTGCGCGCCGCCAAGGAGCGCGCGCTGCTCCTGCTTCTGCTCCTGCACGCGAACGAGGTCGTCTCGGCCGAGCGGCTGATCGACGAGCTGTGGGGGGAGCGGCCGCCCGAGTCTGTGGCCAACGTGCTTCAGACGTACGTGTCGCACCTGCGGCGGCTGCTCGAGCCCGGGACTCGGCCTCGCGAGAACGGACTGATCGTCACCCGCTCGCCGGGCTACCTGCTCAGGCTCGCGCCCGGGCAGCTCGACCTGCACCGGTTCGAGACCCTCGTCGCCGAGGCGCGCTCGAGCGCCGATCCGGCGGCCGCGCTCGCGAAGCTGCGCGTGGCGCTCGCCCTGTGGCGGGGACCGCCACTCCCCGAATTCGCGTTCGAGAGGTTCGCCCAGGCCGAGATAGCCCGGCTCGAGGAGCTTCGCCTCACCGCGTTGGAGGAGCGGATCGAGCTCGAGCTCGAGCTGGTTAAGAACGGCGATCTGGTCAGCGAGCTCGAGGCGCTCATCGCTGAGCATCCGCTGCGCGAGCGGCTGCGCGGCCAGCTGATGCTCGCGCTGTACCGGTCGGGCCGGCAGGCGGAGGCATTGGATGTCTATCAGCGGACGAGGCATACGCTTATGGACGAGCTGGGCATCGAGCCGGGCCAAGCGCTGCGGCGGCTTGAAGCGCAGATCCTGAATCAGGATCGGGCGCTCGATCGGCGTCCCCCGGCTGGGCGACCATCGCTCGTCCCGCGCACTCGCAGATCGCGGGCCGCAGTCCTCGCCGCCTGCGCGCTGGCGCTTGCGATTCCGACGGGTCTCTTCCTGAGCCGCGGGGATGGATCGTCGGCTGTGCCTCCCAACTCGGTCGGCGTGATCGAGGCGGGCACCGCCAAGCTTGCTGCCACCATTGCGAGGCGTGCCGCCGTACGCGATGAGGCTCGGTGTCGGGCCGACAGTCTCGGACGGCGGGACGACCTACACGTTCCGGATCCGCTCCGGCTTTCGCTTCTCACCCCCCTCGAGCGAGCTCGTGACCGCCGCGACGGTCAGGGACTCCATCGAACGCGCGCTCTCGCCCAAGCTGGGCTCGAACGCGCCGGGAATGCGCTTCGCTGACGTGATCAGCGGCGCGGCCGCCTACCACGCCGGGACCACCGCGCACGTCACCGGCCTGAATGCGAACGGGGACGTCCTGACGATCCGGCTGACGAGACCGGTCGGCGACCTCCTGCACCGCCTTGCACTACCGATCTTCTCGGTCGTCCCGCGCCACACGGCGGTGATCGCAAACGGGCTGACGAAACCGATTCCGTCCGCGGGCCCTTACTACGTCGCCTCGTACACGCCGGGCGAGCAGCTCGTCCTGCGGCGCAACCCTCACTACGCCGGGCCGAGGCCACACGCGCTGGACGAGATCGTCTACGCCTTCGGCCAGAGCGCAGACCAGGCGGCTGGTCTCGTCAACGGAGGCGAGGCTGATTACACGACGACGGGCCAATCTGGGGCGTTTCCGATCATCTCGCCCGCATTCGCGCCCGGCGGTAGGCTCGACCGGCTGTACGGAGGCCGTGGGACGAGCAAGCCGCAGCGCTTCTTCCTGACCCCGACGCTGGCCACGGGCCGCCTCTGGATGAACACGAGCCGCGGCATCTTCCGCGACACCAGGCTACGCCGTGCGGTCAACTACGCCCTCGACCGACCCCCCATGGCTAAGCAGCTCGGACCGTTTCTCGGCCAGCCATCGGACCAGTACCTGCCGCCCGCCATGCGCGGCTCCCTGAACGAGCACATCTACCCGCTCGCACGGCCGGATCTCGCCCGGGCGAAGGCGCTAGCGCGTGGCCGTGGCGGCCGGGCGGTGCTCTGGACCTGCAACCTTCCGATCTGCCTCGCCAAGGCGGAGATCATACGCCGCAACCTCGCCCCGCTCGGCATTCAGGTCGTGGTGAAGAGCGACTTCCCAGTCGGAGGCGCGGGCGCTGCGGCGAGCAAGCGCGGAGCGGAGTTCGACCTCACTCCGTTGACGTCGACCCCGGACCTCGCCGACCCCGGCAACTTCCTTCGCTCCCTGTTCGACGGGAGCCTGATCCACGCCACGGGAAACACCAACCTGTCCTACTTCAACGACCCGGTCGTCAACGCGCGACTCGCCCGTGCCGATCGGCTGAGCGGCCGTGGACGCGAGCGCGCTTTCGGCCGGATCGCAGCCGACCTCGCTCGCGACCAGGCACCCATCGCGGTCTTCTCGCAGCCATACCAGGCCGAGTTCGTCTCGACGCGCCTCGCGTGCCTGATCCACCAGCCGGCCTTCGGTGGCCTCGATCTCGCAGCACTGTGCATTCGCGGAAAGCCTTGATGCTGGACGCGAACGGTACGACGCCGCGCTCGGCCTTCGAGACGCTCGCGGTCGGGGCGCAACGGCCGCTAACGAACGCTCAGCCACGTGAAGGGGTCTTGCGCGGGTTCGATTCCCGCCGCCTCCACTCATCGCCGGAAGTCCGCTGCGCTTCGCGCAGCCATGATGACTTCCGGCGATTTCGGTTTCGATTCCGACCGTAGCGGCCGACGCCGGCGGATGTGTGCGATTGCAAGCCCTGACCCGCGCTCCACCCTGACTTCAGTTCCGACCTCTACGTGGCGCATGTCCTCCACGCAGGTGTAGGCGGAAGGGCGCTCACTTGCTCGCCGAGTCCCGAGCGAGATCTTGCGCGTTTTGGATTCCCGCGGCCTCCTAAACCCCGCTTGCCGGACGTTGTAGAAGGAGCCGGGCTCCTAGGCGCCGCTCTCGAGTCGCTCCTTCAACCTCTGCATGTTCCTGGGCATCTCCGCCTGCGCCTGTCGGCGGACGACGAGCGGCAGGAGGACTTTCCCGATCCCGTGCCCTTCGAAATCGAGCGCCAACGTCACTCGGGAACGTTCGCCGTCCCCGAGCGGCTCGACCGTGCCTTTTACCTTCCCTCGGATGGGGCCGTCGGTACCGCGAAGGCTCCAGCTTTTCGGAGGATTCAGTTCGGTCACCTCATTTGTCATCGACCTCTCCATGCGGCCGACCCGCCGAGTCACAACCACCTCCGAGCCCACGGCGAGAGGGGAGTCCCCGCGCACGGACACGGCACTCTCCTGCCAGTCCGGGAGATGCGACGGGTTGGTCAGATAGGTGAAGACGGCCTCGGGCCGGCGGGATATCTCGATGCTGTTCACAATCGGCGCCATCATGCCTCCTTCGTCACGATTTCCGCGGATCATTCCATGCGAGAACTCCGCCATCACCTGGCCTCGCTCGAGCCTGACGGGCAGCGACGTCTCGCTCTTCGGGAATCGCCTCCGACACGGCGCTCTCAAGCTAATCGGCCGAGGGGCGGCAGGAACGTTACGCGGGTTCGATTCCCGCCGCCTCCATCGAGCGTCCTGGCGCGAGCCCTTCGGGCTCGGGCCGCGGACTCTTACCTGCGCACTCCGCGGCGGCGCTTCCGCCGCCGCTACGACGCGCGACTCCTCGCCTGAAGGCTTCGTCGCTTTCGCAGCCGGAGCGGCGTCAATTTATGCGCTTCTCGCGCGTCTTTGATTTGACGCTCGGGCACTTGGGAACCCCGGTGTCGGACACCGGGTCACAGGCGCTGGGATTCGAACTGGCTGCTCGCCGATTCAGCAGGTCGGCTTCCGCAGTGCGTGGGGCCGCGGGATGGCGATCTGAGCGACGACCCGTCCGGCGGCGTTACGCGCTACGAGGCTTCTCGGCGTGGCTGGACACGACAGTATCGCCGCGAAGAAGCGTGTGCCCCGGTCGAGCGTGGGTAGCGGCGCGATCGTCGAGATGCGAATAGACGGCCTGATCAAGGAACTTGATCTGAACGGAACGAGCCTTCGCGATCACGGGGCCGACCACGTAGTTCGGCGCTGGCCGGCCGGTGTGAGCTAGATAGCTGATTCCGTGCTCGTCCATCGGGCCGCAGATCCGGACACTTCTCGACTCAGTGGCGCGTGGTTACCCCATCGGCAGCGTCCTTCTCTGGCAAAGCCACCTCCGAGCTCCGGAGCGAAAGACGCATCGCGGATCTGGCCGTTGACCTCCCTCGTCCGGCCTACCCCGTCAATTACCTCCTTAACGGCCAACAGCGTCTCTCGTCTATCTGCGGCGCAATGTACTGGCAACCTGCCGGCGACCCACACAGTCGGTGGAACCTCGTTTACGACTTGCGCCGCAAGCGTTCGAGCACCTCGATTCCCTAGACGACCCGCCGCTACATCAGATTCGGCTGAACAAGCTCGCGGACGCGACTGCGTTCTTCAAGCACGTCGCGAGCCTTGACACGCTTGGAGCGCCGGATAAGGACGACCTGAAGGCCCGCGCAGAGGAACTCTTCGCCCGGTTCAAGGACTACAAGATCGCCACCGTAACGCTCGGGGACATGCCCATCGAGGACGTCGCTCCTGTCTTCGAACGCATCAACAGCACCGGCACGCCGCTAACGATTGTGGATCTGATGCGCGCTGCGACATGGAGCCCCGAGTTCGATCTTCTCGATCAACTCGACGAGGTGCGCGATGACCTGGTGGACAAGGGCTTCGGCATGATCGACCGCAAGGTCATCTTGCGGAACGTATCCGCCTCATCCGGTGGTGGATTCTCCACTGATGGCATCGAGTCGTTGCGGAACCGCGACGTCGATGACCTGAAGACGGCGGTCTCGGCCACACGGGAGGCATACAAGCGCACCATTGATTACCTCGCCACCCAAATCCGCGTTCCGTCGGCCGACGTCATCCCGTATGCCAATCAGATCACCGTGCTCTCGGAGATCTTCCGACGGATCCCGACGCCCACCGCAGAGCAGTACGAGGCGATTACCCGATGGTTCTGGCGGACGGCTCTCAGCGGCTACTTCAGCGGCTGGAACACCGGGTCGATGGCAACCGACCTCACGGCGGTGTCGCAATTCGCCGACGACGCTGCGGCGGAGATCGACGTGACCGTTGCTAAGCCACAGGTCGATGTGTGGCGAATACGTCAATTCAGGGCGAATAACGCTCACGCCAAGCTCTTGGCGATCCTGCTGTCGTACCAGAAGCCGGTCGATCTGCTGACGGGTCGGCTCATCGACACGAGCAAAGCTTTGGCGTGGAGCAACGCGAAGGAGTTCCACCACTTCTTTCCGCAGGAGTATCTCAAGGGGAAAACGAAACCCGTACGATGATCAACTGCCTTGCGAACTTCATCATGCTCACCTCAGCGAGCAACAAGTCGATTAGCGATCGAGCTCCGTCTGACTATCTCGCCGATGTAGAGGCCGCCGCGAGTGACAAGCTCAACGATTGGCTTGCGGCGAACTTGCTATCACGCGAAGCATTCGAGGCGGCGAAGAGTGACGACTACGACACGTTTCTGATGCGTCGCGCGGAGACGATTCACCGCACGATTTTTCCGTACGCTGGGTGGTCGACCGAAGAGACTGATGAGGACGAGGAGCCGAAGGAAGACGAAGCAGAGGCCCCAATTGGCGTAGACCTCGAGCGAGAAGAGGAGGCCGAAACGGAGGACGCAGCCGAGCACGCCGAATAGAACAGCGTCGTCCGATTGAAAGCTTGCGCGTGTTCAATTCCGGCCGCCTCCACTTTCCCGGCCTCTGGCTTCGGCTTAGGTCTTGCGGTCGCCGCTGACCGTCAGGACGACGTTGCCGGTCTTCTGCTGCGTCTCGACGTAGCGGCTTGCATCGACGATGTCCTCGATTCGGTAGCTGCGGTCGATCACCGCGCGATAGTCGCCGTCTTCGCGCAGCTGCTTGAGGAGGAGGACGTCGTCCTTCCTTGCGCGCGCGATCGGGAGCGCGACCCGCCTGCTGCCGAGCCGCGAGATCGGCGCGAGGGCGATATTCCGCATGCCGTCGGTCGAGACGTAGCTCCCGCCCGCCTTGAGCGCGTGGCGGGAGCGCATGAACGAGTGCTTGCCGACCGCGTCGACGACGACGTCGTACGCCTGGCGGTTCTTCGTGAAGTCGTCGCCGCGGGTGTAGTCGAGCACGTCGTCGGGGTCGCGCGAGCGAACGAGCTCGACGTTCTTGGTGTTGCAGACGGCGGTCGCGCGCGCGCCCATGTGCTTTGCGAGCTGCACCGTCGCGGTCCCGATCGAGCCGGAGGCGCCGTACACGAGCACGTGCATGCCCGGGCCGACGCTGGCGCGGCGCAGGCACGTGAGCGCATTGACCGCGCCGTCGGGGACGGCAGCCGTCTGCTCGAACGTGACGTTGGCCGGCTTGTGCGCCACGAGCTTCCCCGCGGCGATACAGACCAGCTCGGCGTGCGCACCGAAGCCCTTGAGCCCGAACACCTCGTCCCCGACCCCGAAGTCGTCGACGTCGGAGCCGACCGCCTCGACCACCCCGGCGAACTCCATCCCGAGCACCCGCCGCTTGGGGCGGCGGAGGCCGAGCAGGAGCCGCCAGAGGAACGGGTACGCCCCGCGGCGATGACAGTCGGTGCGGTTGACCGTCGTCGCATGCACGCGGACGAGGATCTCGTCGTCGCTCGGCACCGGGCGCTCCACCTCTTCGACCCGGAGCACCTCCGGCGGGCCGTACCTGTCGTGGACAACTGCCCTCACCGCCGCCGCGCTCCCCGGCCGGTCGCCACGGCGAGGGTGGTCTCGTATTCATTGGCGGTGATCCGGACGACGCCGGCCTGGAAGTCGGCCTTGGCATTCTCTGCCGGGTCGAGCTGCGACAGCACGCTATTTATCGGTACGGGCGGGTCCCATTCCTCGATCCGAGCCAGCAACACTCCGCTAGGGGAATCACCCGGGTACACCTGTGCCTCGGACGGTGTCCAGTCATGGACCGCCGAGGCAAGCTCGGCGCGGCCGATGAACTCCCGCTCGGGTGCGCCCAGATAGATGAGGACGAGGTCGCCGGGGGCAAGCGCGTTGCCGTGCCGCTCGTCTGCGTCGACGCCCCACATCCTGACCTGCAGGAACGCAGCGGCCTGTTCGCGCAGCGCTTGCCCCTTCACGAAGTTGAAAAGGAAGTGCGCCACGTCCGCGATCTAGGGGGACAGCGCGCGCTCGAGGGCGGCGTGGTCGGTCGGCCCGCCGTGCGTCGCAAGCACGTGCTCGACCGGCAGCTCGAGCAGCGGGCGCAGCCCCTCGGCGATCTCCTCGCGCGTCACGCCAGGGCGGAGCCACCTCTCGTTGATCTCCAGGCCCCGGCCGAAGTCGACGAGCGTGTCGCCGGAGATCACCGCACGCTGGCTCTCGACCCAGAGGACAGTGTCTTGGCCTTATGCCCGGGGAACACGTCGGCACCAAACGGCAGCCGATCGCCGGACGAGTAGGGGCGTGCCTCGCCTTTCTTCTCGCGGAGCAACCAGACGACGTCGGGCTGCCGTCGCCAGCCTGCTCGGCGGTGAGGCCGTACGTGTCCATGAGGTCCTGCGCGGTGTCGGGCAGCGGCGTGTAGACCGGCACGCCGAGCCGCTCGACCAGGCTCTGCGCGTCGCGCTCATGCCACGGCGCGGTGA
>WNFU01000279.1_pt1 | contig 89752 bp, 83 predicted proteins | sample 5400121 | NCBI WGS metagenome assembly WNFU01 (sample SAMN13153360, study PRJNA577476) | soil metagenome | isolation source: 100 cm soil or saprolite under grassland replicate 1 | place: USA:California | collected 2016-06-15 | reverse complement strand
CGGACAGCAGCCGCATGGTGATCTCGGTACGGCTCATCTCCAGCGAGAAGATCACCGACGACTCGCCGTTCCTGATCGACGCCGCCCGGGCAAGATCCAGAGCGAGCGTGGAGTTGTGGGTGGGGATCATCGAACGGCCGGCGAGGTAGAGGTGCCGGTCATTGTCGACCTGGACGCATCGCACCGGCACAGTAGGGATGAGGCGCGCGTCGACGACGTACCGCGCGCGGTTTCTCGGCCCGTACCGCGGGCCCCGACGCTCGGCGTGGGCACGTCGCTTGCGCTCGAGCAGGAACACCTCGTCCGTGGTCGTGAAGGTGATCGTGTACGCCGTGCTGGTGGCGGCACTGCGGCTCCGGACCGGCTTCCGGCTGACGCCGCAGCGGTATCCGAGGCTGACGACCAGCTCGCGCACGTTCTCGGCCAGCCGTTGATCGGTGCAGGTGAACTGCACGTTCCCGGTGCCGGTCACTGTCCCGTCGGTGTCCAGCAGGCCGGCCAGTAGAGCCCGGCGCTGCGCCTCGGACGCACGCAGGTACCGCGGCGGGATGTGCCTGACGTCGAGCACTCCGGCGGTCCGGAGAATCGCCTGCACCGTCCCATGCCGATTCCAGCACGCCCGGCAGCGACCCCGCCGGACGGCACGCATCGGCCCGCTGCAGTCCGGGCCGAGCCAGACGCCGAGCAGGTACGGGCTCACCGGGAGGGCCTGCTCGGGTAGGCGGAGCGGTGCGCACTGCTCGACGGCGTGGTTGAACCGCCGGCCGGAGCGGTCGAGGCGGATCGTCGCGGCGATCTCCGCCGTCGTCACGGGACGGTCCTGCTCGTGCCGCTGCCGGTGAGCCAGCGGGCGGGTGACTCGCTCCAGCAGGGCCTTGAGGAGGGCCTGCCGGGAGTAGACCGGAACCTGGAGCAGGTAGCCGGTAGGCCCACCCGTCCGGCGTGCCTGCCGGGGTGCCCGACCAACGCTCGGCACCTCCCGGATGATCTGCGACCGGAGCACCGCCTGGAACTCGGCGCCGACCTCAGCGAGTAGCTCTGCCGTGCTCACCGGGCGGTCTGGCTCGGCCTGCGCGGCCGAGGTGATCCGGCGGACGCGCTCGATCTGTGCCGGCAACCAGTGGTAGCCGGTGACGTGTTCCGACGCTTGCCGGCGGCTCGCCCTGGTCGTGGTTCGCCACAAGTGCTGGGCGTCGGCGACGATGACTTCGCCGTCCGAGAACTCGACCTCGTAGCAGGGGCGTCCCAGCATGACCTCGGTCGCGGCCACCACCCTGGTCGGCCGCCCGTCCGCGCCGAGGAGGAGATCGCCCACCTGGACCTCGCCCATCGTGGTCCAGCCGGTGGGCGTCGGCAGCGGGGTGTCCAGTGCGAGCGCCTTGCCGAGGGCCGGTCTCGCCGCAATGATGATCATCTGGCCGGGGTGCAGGCCGTTGGTCAGACCGTCCAGGTCGGCGAAGCCGGTGGGTACACCGGTACTGACGCCGCCGCGGGAAGAGATCAGGTCGATCTCGTCCATCGTCTCGGTCAGCAACTGCTCGAGGCGGATGTAGTCCTCCGAGGTCCGGTTCTCGGTGACCTCGTACACGGCGGCCTGCGCCCGGTCGACCACCTCGTCCACGTCGCCGCCGGAGCCGCTGGCCGCGCCGTAGCCGAGCTGGACGATCCGGGTGCCGGCCTCGATCAGCCGGCGCAGCACCGCCCGCTCGGCGACGATCTGGGCGTAGTACCCCGCGTTGGCGGCGGTCGGCACGGAGGACATCAGGGTGTGCAGGTACGGCGCGCCGCCGACCCGCATGAGCTGGCCGGTCCTGGTCAGCTCGGCGGAGACCGTGACCGGGTCGGCCGGCTCGCCGCGCCCGTACAGGTCGAGCACCATGTCGTAGATCGTCTGGTGGGCCGGCCGGTAGAAGTCGGCGGAGCGCAGTACCTCGACCACGTCCGCGATGGCGTCCTTGGACAGCAGCATGCCGCCGAGCACGGCCTGCTCCGCGGCGACGTCCTGCGGCGGCTGCCGGTCGAACTCGGGCTGCTGCGGGTACTCCGGAGGTACCCCGAGGTCGTTCGCGACGGCCACCCTGCTCCCCCTCACCACGTCGCGGCCCACTGTACCGGATAATCGCACAGGTGTTCTATTACCTGTGCGCGCCACGCACCACCGGACCGCGCCGGGCCAGGCTAGGAGAGGGCTGGGACGGCGCTCAAATCTGTCTGTGGAGCCACCTGTGGACCGCCTGTGGGCAGGCCTGAGGATCAGTGCCCACAGGATGTGGACACTGCTGTGGATTGTCTGGACACAGAGCCACAACTACCCGTCTGACCTGCAGGTTCGGCGTACCCACGGTGTGGACGGAAGAAAGTTCCCGACGCCTGGCCTTGGGCCGTAGGGGTGACGCGGTAACCCACACGGCGGCATGACGAGGGCCCGCCCCCGATGACGAGGGCGGGCCCGTTGCGCCGTGCGGGTCAGCTCGGGACGACCTGCAGGTTGATCTTCGCGGAGACCTCCGGGTGCAGCCGCACGGTGGCGGTGTGCGAGCCGGTGGTCTTGATATGGCCGGGCAGCTCGACCCGGCGGCGGTCCAGCTCGGGGCCGCCGGCGGCCTTCACCGCCTCGACGATGTCCGCCGCGGTGATGGAGCCGAAAAGCCGGCCGCCCGAGCCGGCGCGTGCGGTCAGGGTGACCTCGCGGCCCTCGATCGCGTTCCGAAGCTGCTGGGCCTCGCCGAGGTCGCGGACGTCGCGCGCGTCCCGGGCCCGCCTGATCTGGGCGATCTGTTTCTCGCCGCCCTTCGTCCAGCCGATCGCCAGGCCACGCGGCACCAGGTAGTTGCGCCCGTATCCGTCCTTGACCTCGACGATGTCACCTGGCGAGCCGAGGCCGCTGACCTCCTGGGTGAGGATGAGCTTCATCGTCCATCCCCTCCTAGCGGGCCGTGCTGGTGTAGGGCAGCAGCGCCATCTCCCGGCTGTTCTTGACCGCGACGGCGACGTCGCGCTGGTGCTGCGAGCAGTTGCCGGTCACCCGGCGGGCCCGGATCTTGCCGCGGTCGGAGATGTACTTCCGCAGCAGCGAGGTGTCCTTGTAGTCGATGTAGGTCGTCTTGTCCTTGCAGAACGCACAAACCTTCTTCTTCGGCTTGCGAATCGGTGGTTTTGGCATGTGCTGTGCTCCGTCAGTTCAGATTTCTAGAAAGGAGGCTCGTCGGAGAAGTCGCCGCCGCCGCTGCCGGCAGCGGGTGCCGATGCCCACGGGTCCTCCTGCGCAGCGGCGGCCGGCTGGCCACCGCCGTATGCGCCGCCGCCTCCGGTGCCCCGCGTGGTGCGGTTGACCTTCGCTGTGGCGTACCGCAGCGAGGGGCCGATCTCGTCGACCTGCATCTCGACGACGGTGCGCTTCTCGCCCTCGCGGGTCTCGTACGACCGCTGCACCAGCCGGCCCTGGACGATCACCCGGAAGCCGCGCTGCAGCGACTCGGCGACATTCTCCGCCGCCTGCCGCCACACCGAGCAGCGCAGGAACAGCGCCTCGCCGTCCTTCCACTCGTTCGTCTGCTTGTCAAAGGTCCGCGGCGTGGATGCCACGGTGAACGATGCGACGGCCGCACCGCTCGGGGTGAAACGCAGCTCAGGGTCGGCGGTCAGATTGCCGACCACGGTGATGATCGTGTCGCCTGCCATCAGGTATCTCCTCCTGTCTTCGGCGGGGGAAGACGCCGGATGATCAGCGCTTGTCGGGTCGGATGACCTTGGTACGCAGCACGGACTCGGTGAGGTTGAGCTGGCGGTCCAACTCGGCCACCGTCGCCGGTTCGGCCTGCACATCGACGACGGCGTAGATGCCCTCGACATGCTTGTCGATCTCGTACGACAGGCGGCGGCGCCCCCACACGTCGACCTTCTCCACGCTGCCGCCGCCCTGCCGGACGACGTTCAGGAACTGGTCGAGGGACGGAGCCACGGTGCGCTCCTCGAGATCGGGATCGAGGATCACCATGAGTTCGTAGTGACGCAAGGTACACCCACCTCCTATGGGCTCGGCGGCCACGGGCTCTCCGTGGCAGGAGGGTCATGCGTCGCCCCGGCTGTGGTCCGGACGGACTGCCGGGGCCGGATCAGGGTACCCGAACGGCCGACCGCCCGTGCCGGTGGGCTACGGGGCGGTCGCCGGAACGGTGCGTCGCCTGTCGGCCGGTGGCCGTCCGGCGGTGGGTGATCAGCGTACGGACCAGCGCGGCGGTGACCAGCGAGAGCAGGACCACCGCGACGACGGCCGGCAGGCCGACCCCGGGCTTCGGGGTGGCGGCGTCGAGCAGCGCGGACCCGGAGCCGCCGTCGCCGGACAGTTGCGGCAGGCCGTCGTCGCCGGTACCGGTCGGGGTCTGCGGCCGGGCGTTCGCCGCCGAGCCGCCGGTGCCGTGCGGGACCACCTGGTCGGCGACGCCGGGGCCGGGAGCCTGGTAGGACAGCCCGCCGCCGATGCCGGTGCGCTGGCCGCCGGCGGCCGGGACGCCGCCGTGCGACGCGCCCGGCTGGCCCGCACCCGGGTTCTGCGCGGACGGCGGGTTCGACGCCGGCTCCGGCGGCGCCGCGGCGACCTGGATCTGGCCGGAGGAGGTCACAGTCTGGGTGCTCGCCGCGCCCAGCGGCAGGACGAGCTCGAAGGTGTACTGCGCGCTGTAGTTGACCGTCCGCGGGCCGGAGTACGTCACGGTGACCGCGCTGCCGTAGGTCGCCAGCTTGAATGGCGACGGCGCCGCGTTGCGGACCACGACACCCTGCGACTGCACCTGGCCCGGCAGCGGCCCGAGCAGGCTGGCGAGCAGCGGGACGTCGGAGATGCTGCCGGCCTGCGGGGTCCGGTTGAGGAAGGTGACCCTGTCTCCGTCGCTGATCGAGACCGAACCGGGGCTGGGCCCGCTGCCGTCGAAGACGACGGTGACGGTCCTGGGCACCGCGGCCGCCGCTCCCACCGCAGAACCGGCGAGGAGGATCGCGAGCGACGCGCCCACAACCGTGGCGACCAGCGCGCCGGCCAGGTGCACCCGCGTCCGACCACTGGACGCCCGACTCCTCCGATGCATGACCCACTCCCGCGACCGAACCGTCCCGCGCCTATTGGAGCACGCGTATTCCTAGCGCGCTTGGCCGGCGTGACGGATGAGCAACTATGCCTTGATGCGGCTCCGTCCGCCACCGGGGACAACACCGGGACCACGCGCCTTTTGCGGCAGCCGGCGCACGAACGGATCAGTCAGACCCCGAGGCTAGGCTGCGGTTCATGGTTCCCATCGGTGCGCACGTCGACCTTGCCGATCCGCTTGCCGAGGCGGCGGCCCGCAAGGCCGACCTGGTGCAGTTCTTCCTGTCCGACCCGCAGGGGTGGGAGAAGCCCGTGCCGCGGGCGGATGCGGACCGGCTCCGCGCGACCGACGTCGCGCTCTACATCCACGCGCCGTACCGGATCAACGTGGCGACGCTGAACAACCGGATCCGCATCCCCAGCCGCACGCTGCTGGCCCAGCACGCCGAGGCGGCCGCCGCGCTCGGCGCCCGCGGCCTGATCGTGCACGGCGGCCACGTGAACAAGGGCGACGACCCGCAGGTCGGCGTGGAGAACTGGCGCAAGACGCTGGAACGGGCCACCTTCCCGCTGCCGCTGCTGATCGAGAACACCGCCGGTGGCGACAACGCGATGGCCCGCCGCTTCGATCGGCTGGCCAAGCTCTGGGACGCCATCGGCGACTTCGGCCCCGGGTTCGTACTGGACACCTGCCACGCCCACGCCGGCGGCGAGGACCTGCTGAACATCGTGGACCGGGTCAAGGCGATCACCGGCCGGATCGACCTGGTGCACCTCAACGACTCCAAGGACCCGTTCGACTCCGGCCGGGACCGGCACGAGAACCTTGGCCACGGCGAGATCGATCCAGAGCTGCTGGTCGCGGTGGTCACCGCGGCGGGCGTGCCCGTGGTGTGCGAGACCCCGGGGGAGGCCGAGGGGCAGGCGGCGGACATCGAGTTCATCCGCGCCCGGATCGCGCCCTGAGGCTGCCGGGGTGAAGACGCTGCGCGCCGCCGGCCCGCGGGCACTGCTGGCTGTGGTGCTCGGCGCGTGCGCGGCCATGCTGCTGCTCGGCTACCTCAACAAGCAGCAGTGCGCCGGGCCGCCGTTCGACCAGTTCGGCCAGTCGGAGAAGTTCGGCGAGCTCAAGTACGTCGACTTCTGCTACAGCGACGTGCAGCAGCTTTACGCGTTCCGCGGCATCCGGGAGCACACCTTCCCGTATGTGCAGGGCAGCCTGGACGGCGACCAACTCGTCGGCGGCGCGATCGAGTACCCGGTGCTCACCGGACTGTTCATCTGGGCCACCGGACTGCTGGCGCACGACGACGCCCAGTTCCTCGCCGCGTCCGCGCTGTTCCTGGCGCCGTTCGGGCTGGTCACCGGGTGGCTGCTGTGCCGGTTGACCGGCCGCCGCGCGCTGGTCTGGGCGGCGGCGCCGGCCCTGGCGGCGTACGCGTACCTGAACTGGGACCTGCTGGTGACGGCGGCGTTCGCGGCCGCCGTGTACGCCTGGTGGCGCGGCCGGCCGGCGGTGGCGGCAGGGCTGCTCGGGGTGGGCGCCGCGCTGAAGCTCTACCCGGCGTTCTTCCTGGCGCCGCTGGTGGCGGAGCGGCTGGCCGCGCGGGACTGGCGCGGCGCCGCCAGGGTCACGCTGGCCGGGATCGGCGCTTTCCTGCTGCTGAACGGGCCGTTCCTGCTGGCCAACCCGGACGGCTGGTGGGCGACGTATGAGTTCCAGCGGCTGCGGCCGGCGGACATCACCACGAACTCGATCTGGTACTGGGGCTTCCCCAAGCTGACCATCGAGCAGCTCAACGCGATCACCCCGCTGTCGATTGCGGCCGCCTGGGTGCTGGCCCTCCTGGTGGGCTTCTGGCGGGCGGCCCGCGAGTCCGGCAACTACCCGTGGATCCAGGTGTCCGGGGCGATGCTCTGCGCTTTCCTGCTGCTGAACAAGGTGCACTCGCCGCAGTACACCCTGTGGCTGCTGCCGTTCCTGGTGCTGGTCGCGGTGCGCTGGGGCTGGTGGGTGGCGTTCTGGGTGGCCGACGCGGTGCTGTTCGTCGGGCTGTTCTCCTGGTACCAGACGATCCTCGACGGCGGCGACTTCGGGCTGGCCAAGCAGGCGGTGATCGTCGGCGTGTGGGGGCAGGCGGCGCTGCTCGTGCTGCTCTACGTGGTGTTCCTCTCGGCACCGCTGGCGATCGTGTCGTCGCCGGGGCCGTCCGGTTCGTCGGCGTCCCCGTCGTCGGCGTCCTCGCCGTCGGTGTTCCAGCCGTCGGTGTTCCAGCCGTCGGCGTACGACCAGGCGCGGCGCGGGCGGTCCGGCGACCCGTCCAGCACGCCGCCGGCCGGGTCGTCCATCCCGGACGACCGCACCACGTCGTACTCCGGCTGAAGGATGTCCCGCACCACCAGCGCGGCCAGCCAGAGCACCGCGACGTCCCGCGCGACCACCGCCAGCAGGAACCAGTGCTCGTCCAGGCCCTTGTTGCCGGTGCCGAGGTACCAGTACAGCCTCGGGAACCACAGGAACGCCTCGGTGGCCTGCCAGGCCAGCAGTGCTCGCCAGGACGGCCGGGCCAGTACGGCGAGCGGCACCAGCCACAGCGAGTACTGCGGGCTCCACACCTTGTTGGTCACCAGGAAGCCGGCCAGCAGCAGGAACAGCAGCTGCGGCAGCCGCGGCCTGACCCGGGCGCCGAGCGCGAGCGCGGCCACCCCGACGCACACCGCGAGAATGCCGATGATCACCACCGTGTTGAGCACCGCGGGTGAGCCGTCCGGCCCGACCGCGCGGTCCAGCGGGGCGCCGCGGATGTACTGCAGCAGGTTCCACACCGAGTCCGGGTCGGCCGGCCGGGTGCGGTTCAACGTGAAGAACTTCAACCAGGCGTCCGGGTAGAGCAGGTAGATCGGCACGTTGACGGCCAGCCAGGCCAGCGCCGCGCCGAGCAGCGCCTGCCAGAACTCATACATCCGGCGGGACCGTAGGCAGAGCATGGCCAGCGGCAGCAGGAACAGCGCCGGGTACAGCTTCGCCGCCGCCCCCAGCCCGATGAGCACGCCGGCCAGCCACGGCACGCGGCGCTGCCAGGCCAGCAGGGCGGCCATCGCGAACGCCACCGCGAACAGGTCCCAGTTGGTATACGCGTGGACGAACAGCACCGGGGACAGCGCCACCATCGCGGCGTCCCACGGTCTGCGGCCGGACAGGTGGTACACCGCCCAGGTGATGACCAGCGCGGACAGCGCCAGCATCAGCGCGGTCACGTCGAAGTACGACTCGACCTGGTTGACCTTCGGGGCGAGCCCGTTGTCGGCCACGGTGTCGTACCAGCCGGACAACGTGCGGGCGGCGTACATGAACCAGCCGGTCAGCACCGGGTACTCCACCGGGTGCTGGGCGTACGGCACCTTGTCCCGGTCCAACTCCTCGGCGTAGTAGAGCGGGATCACGTCGGAGTAGCACAGGTGGGTGTACTGCAGGTTGGCCGTCCACACGCCGCTCTTGCACGGCGCCTTCTGCAGCCAGGACAGCGCCAGGACCGCCACGGTCAGGGCCAGGCAGACCCGCAGCGGCGTCCAGTAGAACGCCCGGCCGATCACACCGTGCCGCCCCCACGGGCCGCCGACCAGCGTGCTGGCGGCACGCGCCACCGGGTCCTCCCAGCTGGGGACGGTCCGGTCGGCCTGCTCGGTCGGTCGGCGGCTCACGACCGGGGAGCCTAGTTCAGCACTGGACGCGGTGCCTGCCGCGGCGCACACTAGCGATATCGCACGGGTATCGCAGGAGGTACCGCCATGGCTGAATCGCTGTCGGAACTGCTGCTCAGGGCGGTGCGCGGCCTGCCCAAGGAGGAGCAGGACGTTGTCATGCGGCAACTTCTCGAACGGCACGCCGCCGTGACGCCCGCGCCGCCCGGCCGCGGCCCCTGGATGCATCTCCTGCCCGAGTCCGGCTGGGGCCTGCCCCGTACCCCCGAGCGCGGCTCGGGCTCGCTGCGGGTGGTCCCGGTGCGGCTGTCCGCGGAGCAGCACGAAGCACTCAAGCAGTGGTGCGAGGCCAACGACTTCTCGATGGCCGTCGTCATCCGCGGCCTCGTGGACCGCTTCCTCGCCTCCCAGAACCGCCCCGACACACCCGCCTGAGCCTCACCGGTCCGCAGGTCAGCGGGGTGTCGCGGGTGGTGCGGGGTTGAGCACGGGGTTTCGGGTAGGCCGGTCAGGTGTTGTCGGGCGGCGTGGTGGGCGGCGGCGTGGGGCAGTCGGTGACCGGGCAGGTGGGCAGCGGCGGGGTGGGCGTCGGGGTCGGGGTGACCGTGGTCGGCGGGGCGGTCGTGGTGGGTGCCGGAGTGCGACTGGTCCGCGGCGGCGTGGTGGTGGGCGCGGCGGTCACCAGCGGCGGAGGCGGCGGGGCCCCCCGCACCTGGGTCGAGTCGGGCAGCGACGCGGGCGGCTGGCCGGCCAGGTACGCGTCCATGAACGCCTTCCAGGTGGCACCCGGCAGGCCGCGGCCGTACAGCGGGTTGCCGTCGGCGTCCTTCAGCGCGCCGGGCCTGTCACTGCCGACCCACACCGCGGTGCTGATCTGCGGGGTGAAACCGACCATCCACGCGTCGGAGTTGTATGCCGTCTCGCCGAACTGCTGGGTACCCGTCTTCGCCGCCGACGGCCGCCCGTCGGCGAGGGCGTCGGCGGAGTAGCCGGCCACCGGCTCCATCGCGTACGTCACGTCGTTGGCCACCTTCGGGTCGATCACCTGCTGGCCGGCGTCCCGGTGCTGGTAGAGGATGTTGCCGGCCGCGTCGGTGACCTTCTGCACGAAGTACGCCGGCCGCCTGACCCCGCCGGCGGCCAGCGTGGCGAAGCCGACCGCCTGGTCGATCGGCCGCACCTCGTACTGGCCGATCCCGATGCCGCCGGCGGTGATGCCGTTCTGCTGCAGGGTCGGCTTGCCGTTGCGGGTGGCCGGGATGCCCATCTTCTGCGCGGTGGCGGCGACCCGCTGCGGCCCCACCTGGACGGCCAGGTCGTAGAAGACGGTGTTGATCGACCGCTTCATCGCCTGCAGCAGCGAGCAGTGCGGGCACTGCGCGCCCTCGGAGTTGTGCACCACGGTGCCCTGGAAGGTCCGCGGCGAACTGCCGTCGAAGGTCGAGTACACGCTCATCCCGGTGTCGGAGTGCAGCGACAGGTCCAGCGCGGTGGCCAGCACATACGGTTTGAACGACGACCCCGGCGGCCGCCACGCCTGCGCGTAGTCGAAGCCCGTGCCGGACGCGCCGCCGTAGTACGCCCGCACGGCGCCGCTCTTCGGGTCGATCGCCACCAGGGCCTGCCGCAGGCCGGCCGACTGCCCGGCGAACGTCCGTTTCACCGCTGCCACGGCGGCGACCTGGGCGCGGCGGTCCACGCTGGTCTGCACCCGCAGGCCCTCGCGGTTGAGCAGCGCCTCGTCGAACCCGAGGTTGGCCAACTCGTCCTTGACCTGGTCCACCACGTACCCGTTCGGGCCGGTGACCCGGTTCAGCGTGCTGGCCCGCTTGGTGGCCACCTTCGGGTACCTCAGCCGGTCCGCGGCCCGCCGGGTCAGCCAGCCCTCCTTCACCATGCCGTCGAGGACGAACCGCCACCGCGCGTGTGCGTTGTCCGGGTGCGCCTGCGGGTCGTACAGCGCGGGCGAGCGGATGCTGGCGGCGAGCACCGCGGCCTCGGCCGTGGTGAGCCGGTTGACCGGCTTGTTGAAGTACGTCTCCGCCGCGGCCTCGATGCCGTACGCGCCGCGCCCGTAGTAGATCGTGTTGAGGTACCACTCCAGGATCTGCCGCTTGGAGAACTCCCGGTTGAGCTTGACCGCGATGATCGCTTCTTTGAACTTCCGGGTGAACGTCCGCTCCTGCGTGAGGTAGGCGTTCTTCACGTACTGCTGGGTGATCGTCGAGCCGCCCTGGGTGTCCCGGCCGCGCAGGTTGTTGTACAGCGCCCGCCCGATGCCGCGCACCGAGACGCCCGGCTCGGACCAGTAGCCGCGGTCCTCGGCGGAGAGCACCGCGTTCTGCACGCCGACCGGCACCTTCGACAGCGGCACGTCGGTGCGGTTCTCCGCACCGACCCGGGCCATCTCCGAGCCGTCGGCGAAGGTGATGACCGAAACCTGGTTGGCCTGGATCTGGCCGGGCAGCGGGATCGTGGTGGCGGCGTACAGCACGCCGGCCGCCCCGACGATGAGCAGCAGGAAGAACGACGCCAGCCAGAGCAGCACCCGGCGCCGGCGGCGGATGCGGCGGCGCGGCGGGTTGCCGCTGCCGGTTCCGGTCCCCGTTTGTCGGGCCGTCCGGCTCTGGTCGCGTTGGTACGCGCCCGTCGAGTCGGTGTTCACCCCACCCACACCTCTATGCATCGCTTGCCGCTCGCCCCGGGTCGGGAGTCACGTCCCCACCCTGGTGCGGGCCGGAGGCAACTTCTCGACGCTGCCTGTACAACGACGCGCGGCGGAGTCCGTTCGATCACACGGGCGGCTCGTGCCGTTCGTCACCCCCGTTGGGCGGCAGGCTGCCTACTCGTGCGCCGCCTCGCGCGGCTGCGAGCCGCGGGTCAGCCCCTTGCGGCCGAGCAGGTAGGACATCGACAGGTGGTTCCACCCGCAGGTGCGGCAGACCTCGACGACGTACACGGTGAACTCGCCGTAGTCCATCGCCATCCGGGGCAGGTCGGAGGTGGACCGCGCCTGCCCGTTGGCGTTCTTCAGTTCGTCCCCGTACACGTAGTTGACGTGGGTGAGCCGCTCCTTGCGGCAGACCGGGCAGACGATGTCGGACGCCTCGCCGTGGTACTTCGCGGCGCGCTGCAGGTACGGGTGCGCGTCGCACACCTCGTGCACACCCGCGCGGCCGGCGTACAGATCCGCGAGCAGCGCACGGCGCTGCAACGCGTAATCCACGACGGCCCGGCGAGTTTTCACGTCGGCCAGCGTACGCCGCAGGTCGAGACACCCAGATGGGCGATAGGGACCCTGCTCCGGTAACCGGCGGTAGCCGGCCAGACCGGCTGGGCTCACACCGGGCTCACTCTTGAACATGTTCAAGAACGTGCGGTACCGTCTGAGCCAGAGAGTTGAACGCGTTCAGGAGGCCGGTCGGGATGAACACGCAGATGTGGATGTACGTCAGTTACCTGGGCATCAGCGTCGGGCTGGCCGCGTGGGTGGCGAGCACGCTGTACCGCAACGGCGAGGTGTTCCTGGCCGGCGTCTTCGGCGACCACCGGATGGCCGCGTCGGTCAACCGGCTGCTCGTAGTCGGCTTCTACCTGATCAACTTCGGGATGGTCTCGCTCGCCCTGCGGATCGACAGCGACGCGCACACCGGGCAGCAGGTGGTCGAGCAGCTGTCGGTGAAGCTCGGCGCGGTGATGCTCATCCTGGGCGCCATGCACCTGGTCAACCTGTCGGTGCTCACCCGGATCGGCCGTGGTCGCCGGCTCGGCGCCGGCGGCGAAGTGCCGGACGAGCCGGCGTGGCCGGCGCGGTACTGAACACCCGGCCGGCCGCGGCGCTACCGTGACCTCGGTGACCGACCAGGGCGCGCCGAGCCGCGGCGAGCAGACCAGGCAGCTCATCGTCGACACCGCGCTTCGGTTGTTCCGGGAGCGCGGCTACGACGAGACGACCATGCGCGCCGTGGCCGGCGAGGCGGGCGTCTCGGTCGGCAACGCGTACTACTACTTCGACTCCAAGGAACACCTGGTCCAGGAGTTCTACGAGCGGCTGCAGGCCGACCACCGCGCCGCCGCCGAGCCGGTGCTGCGCCGGGAGACCGACTTCGGGGCCCGGCTGCGCGGCGTGCTCGATGCCTGGGTGGACGTGGCGGCGCCGTACCACGGCTTCGCCGCGAAGTTCTTCAAGGTGGCCGCCGAGCCGAGTTCGCCGCTGTCGCCGTTCTCCGCCGAGTCCAGCACCTCGCGGGAGGCCGCCGTGGGGGTGCTCCGTGAGGTGCTGGACGGGTCCACCGCCAAGGTGGACCCCGAACTGCGCGCCGACCTGCCCGAAGTGCTGTGGCTGCTGGAGCTCGGCATCGTCCTGTACTGGGTGCACGACTCCTCGCCGAACCAGGCCCGGACCCGGCTGCTGGTCGAGCGCGTGGTGCCGCTGGTGGACCGCCTGGTCGGGCTGTCCCGGCTTCGTGTCATGCGCTCGGTAACCCGCGACGTCATCTCGCTGGTCCGGGCGCTACGCGGCTGATCCGGGCCGTTCTCCGTTCACTTCATGTTGCGCAAACCGTCGACTGTTCGTATCGTCGCGATGTATCGGCTCGATACATCGGGGCGAGACGTCGACGGGAGGTGGGCGGTGCTCGAGTTCGCCATCCTCGGCCTGCTCCACGAGTCGCCGCTGCACGGGTACGAGCTGCGCAAACGGCTCAACGCGCTGCTCGGCACCTTCCGGGCGTTCTCCTACGGCTCGCTCTACCCCACCCTGCGCCGGATGAAGGCGGCGGGCTGGATCGGCGAGGACGGCGGTGGCGCCGAGACCCGGGCCAGCCGGCGCGCCCGGGTGGTCTACCGGCTGACCGCCGAGGGCAAGGAGCGGTTCGCCGAGCTACTCGCGGAGGTCGGTCCGGCGACCACCGACGAGGAGCAGTTCGGGGTGCACTTCGCGTTCTTCGCGCAGACCGACGCGGAGATCCGGCTGCGCATCCTGGAGGGCCGACGGCGCCGGGTGGAGGAGAAGCGCGACGGCCTGCGGGCGGTGCTGACCCGCACCCGGGAACGGCTCGACCGCTACACCCTCGAGCTGCAGGAACACGGCCTGGAGGCAGTGGACCGGGAGGTCCGCTGGCTGTCCGAGCTGATCGACAACGAACGCCGGGAGCAGCAGGCCGAGCGGGAAGACCGCTCCCGGTAGCCCCTTACCCCCGAAACCAAGGAGGCCCCCAATGGGATCCGTGCGCGTCGCCATCGTCGGCGTCGGCAACTGCGCTTCGTCCCTCGTGCAGGGCGTGCAGTACTACCGCGACGCCGACCCGAACGAGCGCGTACCCGGCCTGATGCACGTCCAGTTCGGCGACTACCACGTGCGCGACATCGAGTTCGTCGCCGCGGTCGACGTGGACGCGAAGAAGGTCGGACGCGACCTGGCCGAGGCGATCACCTCCAGCCAGAACAACACGATCAAGATCTGCGACGTGCCGCCGCTGGGCATCACGGTGCAGCGTGGGCACACCCTGGACGGGCTCGGCGAGTTCTACCGGCAGACCATCGAGGAGTCCGACGAGGAACCGGTGGACATCGTCCGGGTGCTGCGCGAGACGCGGGCCGACGTGCTGGTGTCGTACCTGCCGGTGGGCTCGGAGGAGGCGGACCGCTTCTACGCGCAATGCGCCCTGGACGCCAGGGTCGCGTTCGTGAACGCGCTGCCGGTCTTCATCGCCTCCGACCCGGAGTGGGCCGCCAAGTTCACCGAGGCGGGCGTGCCGATCATTGGCGACGACATCAAGTCGCAGGTCGGCGCCACCATCACGCACCGGGTGCTGGCCAAGCTGTTCGAGGACCGCGGGGTGCAGCTCGAGCGGACGTACCAGCTCAACTTCGGCGGCAACATGGACTTCATGAACATGCTGGAGCGCAGCCGGCTGCAGTCGAAGAAGGTCTCCAAGACGCAGTCGGTCACGTCCCAGATGTCGCACGACATCGGCAAGCGGAACGTGCATATCGGCCCCTCGGACCACGTGCCATGGCTGGACGACCGGAAGTGGGCCTACGTCCGGCTTGAGGGCCGCGCGTTCGGCGACGTGCCGCTGAACATGGAGTACAAGCTGGAGGTCTGGGACTCGCCCAACTCCGCCGGCATCATCATCGACGCCGTGCGTGCCGCGAAGATCGCCAAGGACCGCGGCATCGGTGGCCCGATCCTGTCCGCATCCAGTTACTTCATGAAGTCGCCGCCCGAGCAGTACCGCGACGACCACGCCCGCGAGGCCGTGGAGAAGTTCATCCGCGGTGAGCTCGACCGCTGACCTTCGGGCGTACCACGCAGGGCCGGCCCCCCTCCCGGGGCCGGTTGCGCGGGAGTGGGCGCCAACTCCTAGGGTCGGTGGCGTGGCGAGCGGGGCCGCCGGAAGGAGGACGCGTGAAGCAGGTATCACTCGGCAGTCAGGGCCTGGTGGTGTCCCGGCAGGGACTGGGCTGCATGGGCATGAGCGAGTTCTACGGGCGGACCGACGAGCACGAGTCGATCGCCACCATCCACCGGGCGCTCGAGCTCGGCGTCACGTTCCTGGACACCGCGGACGTCTACGGGCAGGGCGCCAACGAGGAGCTGGTCGGCCGGGCGGTCAAGGGACGGCGGGACGAGGTGGTGCTGGCCTCCAAGTTCGGCATCGTGCGCCGGCCGGACGACCCGACGTACCGCGGGCTGCGCGGCGATCCGGAGTACGTGCGGTCCAGCGTGCGGGGCAGCCTACAGCGCCTCGGCGTGGACCATATCGACCTCTACTACCTGCACCGGCGCGACCCGGCCACCCCGATCGAGGACACCGTCGGGGCGATGGCCGAGCTGGTCGGGGCCGGCACGGTTCGGTACCTCGGCCTGTCCGAGGTGGACGCCGAGCAGCTCCGCCGGGCGCACGCGGTGCACCCGATCACCGCGGTGCAGAGCGAGTACTCGCTGTGGGAGCGCGGGATCGAGGCGGAGGTGCTGCCCACCGCGCGCGAGCTGGGCATCGGTCTGGTGCCGTACTCGCCGCTCGGCCGCGGCTTCCTGACCGGCACGGTCACCTCGGCCGAGTCGCTGGGCGAGGAAGACTTCCGCAAGAGCCTGCCGCGGTTCCAGCCGGAGAACGCCGACGCCAACCGGGTGATCGCCGAGACGGTCAGGCAGGTGGCGGCCGAGCGCGGGGTGACGCCGGCGCAGGCGGCGCTCGCCTGGGTGCACGCCCAGGGTGAGGACCTGGTGCCCATCCCGGGCACCAAGCGGCGCACGTACCTGGAGCAGAACGTGGCCGCCCTGGACGTGACGCTGACCGCCGACGACCTGGCCCGGCTGGACGGCCTGGCCGCGCAGGTCCGCGGTGAGCGGTACGGCGCGACCGCGGTCAACCCCGACCGGAGGCGCTAGCGGTACAACGCGGCGGACAGGTCCGTCCGGCGGTGCGCCGGTGTGGCGGGCCGGCGCAGCGCGGTCGCCGCCAGCAGCAGTGCGGCGCCCGCCACCCAGGCGGCGAGCACCAGTGTGCCGTGCCCGATGCCGTGGCCGCCGAAGTAGACGACCCGCCGCACCAGGTCCACCGCGGCGCCCGTCGGCAGCACATCGGCCAGCCAACGGTACGCCGCGGGCAGGAAGTCGGGGCCGGCCGGGCCGCCGGTGGCCGGCATGCCGAGCACCACCAGGACCAGCGCGGCGACCGGGGCGCCGGCCGGGCCGAGCAGCCGCACCAGGGCCAGCGCGGTGCCGGCGATCGCGGCGGAGGCCAGTGCGGCCACACCGAACAGCGCCACGCCGTGGCCGGGCAGCGCGCCCACCAGGCCGGCCGCGGTCCAGGTCGCGGTGCCGCCCACGGCGGCCGCGGCGAGCACCCAGCCGGCGGCCTGCTGCCAGCGCGGCGCGCCGCCGATGCCCAGCGCGATTCCGGCGACCAGGCTCGCCACCATCACGCCGACCACGAAGAAGAACGTCGACGCGCCGGATCGGTCGGCGTCCGGCAGCGGCACCAGATCCTGCACGGTGAGCGTGCCGCCCGTCCGCTGGGCGAGCGGCCCGAACGCCGCCTCGAGCACCTGGCGGGTTATGCCGCCATTCGCGCCGGCCACCAGCAGCAGCGGCCCGCCCGGGTCGGCCACGAACGCACCGGCCACCGTCCGCTCCCGCACCGCCCGCTCGGCCGCCGCGGCATCGCCGTACCGGGTGATCGTGAACGCGTCCGGTGCGCGGCTCGCCAGCGTCTGGCTGATCTGGGTGGCCACCGGGTCCGGCGCGACCAGCCCGACCGGCACCTCGTGCGGAGTCGGCCGGTGCAGCGCGAACAGCAGCGACCCGACCAGGCAGAACGCGACCACGACGCCGGCAACGACCCCACTCAGCATCCGCCTCATCGTCTTCTCCCTCCCGGCTGCGCCCCCATGAATTCCACAAGTGTAGAACTAACCAGCCCATGCTGCGCTCCGCGGTGACGCGCGAGGAGGCGGCCTCGGCCCCACCCTGCAGCGGTACCTGACCGGCTAGTTGAGCGTCGGGTCCTCGGTATAGGTGGCCAGCAGCGCCAGCTTGCCGCCCTGCCGGCGCAGCACCGAACGCCACAGGTCCACGCCCGGATCGGCGAAGACGTCGCCGGTACGGCCGGCCACCACCATCCACGCCCCCTCGGCGATCTCCTCGCCGAGCTGCCCGGCCCCCCAGCCCGCATATCCGGCGAACACCCGCAGCTGCGACAGCGCGGCGGCGATCCGGTCCGGGTCGCCGTCCAGGTCGGTCAGCCCGACCGGGCCGGCCACCGCGGTCCACCCGTCCGGGCGGGCACCCGGGTGAACCTCCGACAGGCAGAGCGCCGCGTTGGTCTCCACCGGTCCGCCGACGAACAGCGTGCGGGGCTGGGTGGCCAGGTCACACCACTGCGGCAGCACGTCGAGCAGGCCGACCTCGCTGGGCCGGTTCAGGACCACGCCGACCGAGCCCTGGCCGTGGTGGTCCAGCACGTAGATCACGGTCCGCACGAAGTTCGGGTCGCCGAGCATCGGCGACGCCACCAGCAGCACTCCCGGCTCGACACCGGCATCGGCACGCAGCGCACACATCGCATTAGATCTTGCCCCAGGAGGATGGCCTTCCGCATGGCGGGTCACCCTGATGGGACCACCCGTCAACGCGTCGTTACCGAGTCGACCGTTAGCCTGCCGGATGTGGCCGATCGCTGGATCCTGCGGGTGGTACTCGCCCGCGCCGACTTCCGGCGCCTGCTCGCCACCCGGCTGACCAGCCAGTGCGGCGACGGCGTGTTCCAGGCCAGTCTGGCCGGTGCCGTGCTGTTCAACCCCGAGCGGCAGGCCAACGCGGTCAGCATCGCGGCCGGGTTCACCGTGCTACTGCTGCCGTACTCCTTCGTCGGACCGTTCGCCGGGGTACTGCTGGACCGGTGGAGCCGGCAGCGGGTGCTGGTGGTGGCCAGCCTGGTGCGTTGCGCGCTGGTCGCGCTGGTGGCCGCCGAGACCGCCGCCGGGCTCGCGGGGGTGCCGTTCTACGCCTCGGCGCTGCTGGTCATCAGCGCGAACCGGTTCTTCCTGGCCGCGCTGTCCGCGGCGCTGCCGCACGTGGTGGACGGCGACGCGCAACTCGTCACGGCGAACGCCACCTCCACCATGTCGGGCAGCCTGGCGACCACGGCCGGGGCGACGGTCGCACTCGGGCTGCTGGGCCTCGTCGGGTCCAGCAACCACGCGTACGCCGGGGTCGCGCTGGCTGCCACGCTCGGGTACGGCGCCGCGGCGGCAGCGGGCCGGGGGTTCGGCCGGAACCAACTCGGGCCGGACGACGTGGAGCGGGCACAGCGCGAGACGCTGGCCGTGGTGGCCCGGGGCCTGGCAGCCGGCGGGCGGCACGTCGCCGAGCGGCGGGTGGCGCTGTACGCGCTGGCCGCGATCGGTGGTCACCGGCTGTTCTACGGAATGTCGTTCGTGGTGACCCTGTTGCTCTATCGCAACTACTTCCACGACGAGGGCCTCTTCCGCGCCGGCGTGACGGGGCTTGGACAAGCCGTCGTGGCCACCGCGCTGGGCGGGCTGCTCGCCGCGTCGGTCACGCCGCCGGGCGCGCGCCGGGTAGGCAAGCAGACCTGGATCGCCGGCAGCCTGGCACTGGCCGCCTTGGCACAACTCCTCGCCGGGCTGCCGTACTCGATGCAGGCCCTGCTGCCGGGCGCCTTCGTGCTCGGTTTCGCCGCGCAGGGCATCAAGATCTGCGTGGACACCATCGTCCAGGAGGAGGTCGCCGACGAGTACCGCGGCCGCGTCTTCTCGCTGTACGACACGCTCTTCAACGTGGCCTTCGTGGCGGCCTGCGTCTTCACCGCCTTCACCGTGCCCAGCACCGGCAGGTCGTACCCGATACTCTTCCTTGTCGTACTCGGCTACGGCACCACCTCCGCTGTCTACCTCCGCGCCGTCCGCCGGTTGCCGCGGAGCGCGGCGGCCGCCTTGCCCGCACCGCAGCGCTCGAGCTGAGTAGGGACGTCCTCCGGAGACTCGGGCGGACGCGCAGGGTGTTCGGATAGAGGACGTTCGCGTCGTACAGCGCGACAACGGCCACCCGTCAACCCGTCAGGTTGAGGTCCTGGGTGGCGGCGGAGAGCTCATCGGCCGCCTGCCGCCGAGTCGCTTCGTCCCGTGCGCGGTAGTCCATGAGCGAGCCGACCACCACCCGCCGGTGGCTGCCCACCATCCGATATTCGATGTCGCCTGCGTTGAGTAACCCGATGAGATAGGGCCGGGACACGTTGAGCAGGTCGGCGGCCTGTTGCGTCGTCAGCTCGGTCCGCGACGACATGACCGCGACGCCCTCGCCGGACGCGAAGTGAGACAGCACGTCGGCGAGGAGCTCAGCCGCCGGGCGCGGGATGACCAGCAAGGCTCCGTCTGCATCCTCACCGGCCCGCAGCCGCACCTGCTCGGTCCCGGGATGCCGAGCCAGGTAGTCCCGCAGGTGACCCAGGGCATCGGCGGCAACCTCGATCTCGACGCCGTTGGGACGCACGATGTCTACGGTCATACCTCACCTCCTCACCGCATTATCCGCAACATTCGAAACAAACGCAACACCCTCAGGCTCCCTGGACGCCGTGCTCTCTGGCCCAGGTCAGCAGCTCGGCGACCGCCTCGTCGTGGGGGAGCGGGCCGCGTTCCATCCGCAGGGCGAGCAGGTGCTGGTACGCCCTGCCGACCAGCGGCCCGGGCGGGATGCCGAGCAGAGCCATGATCTCGTTGCCGTCCAGGTCGGGACGGATCCGGTCCAGCTCCTCCCGGGCGCGCAGCTCGGCGATCCGCCTCTCCAGGGCGTCGTACGCGGCCGACAGCGCCTGGGCCCGCCGCCGGTTCCGGGTGGTGCAGTCGGAGCGGACCAGCTTGTGCAGCCGGTCCAGCAGCGACCCGGCGTCGGTGACGTACCGCCGTACCGCGGAGTCGGTCCACTCCCCGCGGCCGTACCCGTGGAACCGCAGGTGCAGGTAGACGAGCTGCGCGACGTGCTCGGTGAAGTCCCTCGGGTACGCCAGCGCACGCAGCCGCTTGCGGGTCATCTTCGCCCCGACCACCTCGTGGTGGTGGAAGGAGACCCGCCCGTCCGGCTCCATCCGCCGGGTCGCCGGCTTGCCGATGTCGTGCAGCAGGGCGGCCATCCGCAGGGTCAGATCCGGCTCGGACTCCAGCGCGATCGCCTGCTCGAGCACGGTGAGGGTGTGCGCGTACACGTCCTTGTGCTGGTGGTGCTCGTCGATCTCCATCCGCAGCGCCGGCAGCTCGGGCAGCACGTAACCGGCCAGCCCGGTGCCGACCAGCAACTCCAGCCCGCGCCGCGGGTGCGCGCCGAGCAGCAGCTTGGAGACCTCCACCTGGACGCGTTCGGCGGTGATCCGCTCGATCTGACCGGCCATCGCGGTCATCGCCTCGACCACGGCCGGGTCCGGGACGAGCTCGAGCTGGGACACGAACCGGCAGGCGCGCAGCATCCGCAGCGGGTCGTCGGCGAAGGACTCCTCCGGGGTGGCCGGGGTGCGCAGCCGCTTCGCGTGCAGGTCGCGCAGCCCGCCGTACGGGTCGGCGAACTCGTGACCGGGCAAGGACAGCGCCATGGCGTTCACGGTGAAGTCGCGCCGCAGCAGGTCCGCCTCCAGCGAGTCGCCGTACTCCACCGCCGGGTTGCGGCTGACCCGGTCGTACCGGTCGGCGCGGTAGGTGGTGATCTCCAGCCGCAGCCCGCGGCGCTGCACGCCCACGGTGCCGTACGCGATGCCGATGGTCCAGGTCGCGTCCGCCCAGCCGTCCACCAGCTCCAACACCCGCTCCGGGCGCGCGTCGGTGGCGAAGTCGAGGTCGTCCGGGGAGCGCCGTCCGAGCAGCGCGTCACGCACCGGACCGCCGACCAGGTGGAGTTGGTGCCCACCGGCGGCGAACCTGCGGCCGAGCTCGTCGGCAACGGGCGGGACGTCGATCAACGCGGCCACCGCCGCATGCTGGGAATCGGACAGCGACACGACCGGCCAGCCTACCGTGCCCCGCCCGGGCATCCGGGTACGGGCGGTGCCGCGCACTACGATCGGGCCATGCCCCGGTCCACGTCCTCCCGGCCGCGCCTGCGGCGGGTCGAGGAGACGTCCGCCGGCGGCCTGGTGGTGGACGACTCGGGTGCCCGGCCGTGCGGCGCGGTGATCGGCCGGCACGACAAGCGCGGCAGGCTGGTGTGGTCGCTGCCGAAGGGGCACCTCGAGCCGGGTGAGACGGCCGAGGAGGCTGCCGTGCGCGAGGTGGCCGAGGAGACCGGGATCACCGGGCGGATCGTGGGGGAGCTCGGCACGATCAGCTACTGGTTCATCGCGGACGGACGCCGGATCCACAAGACGGTGCACCACTACCTGATGCGGGCGCTGTCCGGGGAGCTGTCCACGGCGGATGTCGAGGTCGAAGAGGTGGCCTGGGTGCCGCTGGAGGAGCTGCCCAGGCGGCTCGGGTACCACGACGAACGGGAGCTCGCGGTCCGGGCGCCGCGGCTGCTGGCGGAGACCGCGTGAGAACCCGGCGCGTAGCCGGCGCCCTGCTGGTCGCCGCGGTCGCGGCGGTCGCTGCCGGCGCGCCGGCGCTGGTCCGGCCAGCCGCCGCCGAGCTGCCGCCGAGCTGCGCCACCCCGTCCGACCAGCCCGGCGCCGTTCGGCTGACCGTACTGCGGCTGGAGCCGCACACCATCCGGCCGGCCGACACGGTGCAGGTGCTGGCCCTGCTGCAGAACTGCGGCACGGCGCCGCTGACCGGGATCCGGGTCCGGCTGCGCACCGGCGAGGAGCTGTTCACCCGCACCCAGCTCGCGCAGGCCGACGGCCAGCCGCTGACCGAGCGCGCGGGCGGCGACTGGCTCGACCTGCCGGCGCCGCTGTCCGTCGGCGCCGCCGCTCAGGTGCGGTACGAGACCACGGTGGCCGCGCTGCGGCTGACCGCGATCGGGGTGTACCCGGCCGAGTTCGTGGTGAAGATTGGCGACGGGCGGCAGGTCGGCGCGGTCCGGACGTACCTGCCGTTCTTCCCCGACGGGGTGGCCCGGCCGACCGAGGTGAGCTGGCTGCTGCCGTTCGCGGACCGCCCGCACCGGCTGTACGACGGGGCCGCTGACGCCGCAGCCGTCGACGGCCGGGTGCTCATCGACGACCGGCTGGCCAGACTGCTCGAGGGCAACGGGCGGCTGAACCGGATGCTCACAACCGCGGAGCGGGCCGACGCGGCCGGGATTCCGTTCGCGATCGCCGTTGACCCGGACCTGATCGACACCGTGCACGGGATGACGCTGGGCTACCAGGTGCAGGCGGCCGCCAGGGCAACGGTGGAGGGCGCCGGCAAGCAGGCGGCGACCGTCTGGCTGAACCGGCTGATCGGCCTGACCGGTCGGCACCAGGTCATCGCACTCCCGTACGCGGACGCCGACCTGATCGCCCTCACCGGGAACGGCCTCACCGAGCTGGCCCAGACCCGGCGGGAGACGCTGCAGACGCTCGGCCAGCAACTGCACGCCGTGGTCAGCACCCAGGTCGCCTGGCCGGCCGGCGGCCTGCTCACCGACCGGGCGCTGGACGCGGTGGTGACGCAGGGCGCGCAGGCGGTGGTGCTGGACGCGGCCGCGCTGCCCAACACCAACGCCGAGCCGAGCGGCCGCACCGGCAGCGCCGCCTCCCCCCTGCCGTCGGCCAGCGGCAACGCGGTCGCGTTGGTGACCGACACGGGCCTGCAGCGGGTGGTCACCGGCGCGGTCCGGGTGGCCGGCGGGCAGCGGCTGGTCGAGCAGCGGTACCTCGCCGAGCTGGCCATGATCACGGCCGAGGCGCCGTCGGTCCAGCGGCGGATCCTGGTGGCGCCGCCGCATGACTGGTCGCCCCTGCCGGACGCCGCGGCCGGCATGCTGCGCGACACCCGGGACGTCGGGTGGCTGACCCCGGGGTCGGTCGCCGAGCTGGCCCGGTCCACCGAGCTGGTCAACCGGGGCGCGCTGGTGTACCCGCGCGGGGCCCCGGAGCTGCCCGCCGACCAGGCAGGGCGGATCCGCAAGCTGCAGGAGTTGGTGGACCAGTTCCGCAGCGCGCTGGACAACATCGCCGAGAACCAACTGCTCGAGCGCTACACGCATGCCCTGCAGCGGGCCGCCTCGGCCGCCTGGCGCACCACACCCGGCGCGGCTGCGGGCAGCATCGCCGCGCCGCCCGACCTGACCGGGGCGATGTTCCTCGCCCCGATCGCCAGCCGGATCACCACGGTCGTGACGAAGCAGGTCTACATCGTCCGGCCGCAGGACGGGAAGTACAGCCTGGCCTCGCAGAACAGCCTGCTGCCGCTGACCGTGGTGAACAACCTCGACGTGCGGGTGCACGTGCGGGTAAGGATCAGCGCTCAGGGCATGGTCGGCTTCCAGGCGCAGGAGGTGGACGCCACCCTGGAGGGTGGCAAGCGGACGCTGGTGCGGATCCCGGCCACCGTCACCCAGTCCGGCCGGTTCCGGGTGACCGCGGTGCTCCTCACGCCGGACGGCAAGGAGCTGAACGCCGAGGTCCCGCTGAACGTGCAGAGCACCGCGTACGGCGCGGTGGCGCTCGGGATCACGGGTGCGGCGTTCGGCCTGCTGCTGCTGTTGCTGGCGCGTCGTGTCGTGCAGCGGATCCGGTCCGGCCCGGCCGCGCCGGTGCCTGCCGGCAGCCCGGGGGAGCGCGCCACGTGACGGGCCTGCGAGGGCGCCGATGAGCGCCGCAGCGATACAGGTGGTGGCGCCGCACGCCGGCGGGGACATCCCGTGACCGAGCCGCCCCGGCGACCGCCACGGCCCGACGGGAGCTCCCCGCCGGTCGAGGGCCGGCCGCACGGCTCCCCGCCGGTACCGCCTCCTCCGTACGGCCGGCAGCCGCCCCAGGGCGGACCACCGGGCGACGCACAGCCGTACGGCGAGCCGTCGCCGAACGGTCGGTCCGAGTCGTACGGTCCGCCGCCGCCCAGCCGGCCACCCGGGTACGCCCCGCCGCCGCAGGGCCGCCCGCTGCGCTGGGCGCCGCCGCAGGAGCCTGGCCAACCGCCGCCCAGCCGACCGCCGCTGCGGCAACCTCGGCAGCCGCGACAGGGCCCGTCGCCGCGACGCAGCCGGCACGCGCCCGCACGGCGACCCGACGAGCCGCGCGGCACGCTGGCCCGGTCCAGCAAGGACCTGGTGGTTGCGTCGCTGGTCAGCCGGATCACCGGATTCATCCGTACCGCCGCGATCACCGCCGCCATTGGCGCCGCCGGCCTGGTCCCGGACGCGTACAACACGTCCAACACGCTGCCGAACATCGTGTACGAACTGCTGCTCGGCGGCGTACTCACCTCGGTCATCGTGCCGCTGCTGGTACACGCCCAGGAGCGCGACCCCGACGGCGGCGACGCCTACGCCCAGCGGCTGCTGTCCCTGATGACCACGGTGCTGGTCGCCGCCACCGTCCTGGCCGTGCTCGGCGCGCCCCTGCTGACCTGGCTGTACAACATCCGCGGCGACCCCGGCCAGGTGGCGCTGGCGAACACCTGGGCCCGGCTGCTGCTGCCCGAGATCGTGTTCTACGGGATCGGCGCGATGTTCGGTGCGGTGCTCAACGCCCGGGGCGTGTTCAGCCCGCCGGCCTGGGCCCCGGTGCTGAACAACATCGTGGTGATCGGCACCGCGGTCGTCTTCATCCTGCTGCCCGGCCCGGCGAGGCTGAGCGCCACCTCGATCACCCAGGCGCAGGTCTACACCCTCGGCATCGGCACCACCCTGGGCATCGTGGTGCAGGCGCTCATCCTGGTGCCGGCGCTGCGCCACGCCCGGTTCCACTGGCGCTGGCGGTGGGACTGGGCCGGCACCGGGCTCGGCGAGGCCGGCCGGCTCGGCGGCTGGGTGCTGGGCTACGTGGCGGTCAGCCAACTCGGCTACACCGTGATCATCGCGCTGGCCAACCACGCCGGCCGCGAGGTGGCCATCGGGTCGAACGTGTACGCGCTGGCCAGCCTGCTGTTCCAGATGCCGTACGGCGTGCTGGGCGTGGCGCTGCTCACCGTGCTGATGCCGCGGCTGTCCCGGTCGGCCGCGCGGCGGGACCTGCGCGCCCTGGTGGCGGACCTGTCGCTCGGCACCCGGTTGACCGTGGTCGCGCTGGTGCCGGTGTCCGCGCTGATGTACGTCAACGCGTTCCCGATCGCCCGCGTCTTCTTCGCGCACGGCGTGGCCACCGCGTCGGCGGCCGCCGAGGTGGGCAAGGCGCTCGCCGCGTCGCTGATCGGCCTGGTGCCGTTCGCGGTGACGATGCTGCAGATCCGGGTTTTCTACGCGGTCAAGGACGCGAAGACCCCGACGGTGATCAACGCGGCGATGGTGGCCGTCCGGCTGGTGCTCTGTGTGATATTCGCAATCGTGGTGCCGGCCCGGGACCTGGTCGCGATGCTGTCGCTGGCCAACGGGCTGTCGTTCGCGGTGGGCGCGTTCCTTGGCACCGGCATGCTGCGCCGCCGGTTCGGTCCGCTCGGGCTGGGGCAGCAGTTCCGGGTACTGGTACGGATCACGGTCGCGTCGGTGCTGGGCATGGTGCTGGCCGAGATCGTGCACCAGGCCGTGGTCAGACAGTTCGGTCTGGGCTTCTTCAGCTCATTCGCTTCCATCTTGGCGAGCACGGTGGTCGGTGGTGGTGTCATCCTGTTGTTGGCGCGCGCGATGCACATCCGCGAGCTGGAGGAGTTGGTGGGAACGGTCCGGGGGAGGTTCGCGAAGTAGGCAGTGACGGGTACGACGTACCGGCAACCAACGGGGTCACCTGGGCGTCATCACGTTCTATGGTCTGTCGTCAGCTTCCAGGGTCGGTCGTCAGTCGCACGAGACGGGGGAGACGCTGCCGTGAGGGGTCGATGGATAGCGCGTTAGGGGCATCGTGACCGTGGAGACCGCACCACCCAGCGCTGAGCTGGACATGGTGGGCGAGCGCTACCGGCTGCTGCAGCGGCTGGTCGCGCCGACCGAGGCCGCGCCCGGTGTCTGGCGCGGCCAGGACACCGTGCTCAACCGGCCGGTCACCGTCACCCTGCTTCAGCCTGGCGGCCCGTCGGCGAAGGCCCTGCTCGAGCACGCACACGCGCTGAGCATGGTCGAGCACCCCGCGCTGCCCCGGGTGTTCGATGCCGAGGACGAGGGCGAACTCACCTGGGTGGTCACCGAGTGGGTCGAGGGCAACACCCTGGCGGCCCTGCTCGCCGACGGCCCGTTCGACGCGCAGGCCGCCGCGGCCACCGTGGCCAAGCTCGCCGAGGGTGTGGCCGTGGCCCACCGGGCCGGCGTGACGGTCGGCCTGCTCGACCCGGAGCACGTGGTGATCACCTCCCGCGGCACCGTGACGGTGACCCGGCTGCGGGTGGGCCAGGGCTCGCAGGCCGAGGACGTACAGCACCTGGGCGCGCTGCTGTACGCGGCGCTGACCGGAGTCTGGCCGCTGTCCGACACCACCCCAGGCCGCCGCGGCAGTGTCGAGGACGGCAGCCTGCCCACGCCGCGGCAGGCCCGGGCCGGCGTACCTGCTGAGTTGTCCGCGGTGACGATGCGGACGCTGTCGCTGAACCAGCCAGACCAGTTGGCCTCCGCACCGGCGCTGGCCGAGGCGCTGACCCGCTGGCAGCGGCAGACCGAGCCGGAGCCGTTCGCGGCGTACCTGCCGGCGAACGAACGGTACGCCGAGGCGTCGCGCCGCCGTCGGTTGGCAACGGTGGTCGCGTTCGTGGCCGGGTTCTGCGCCATCGGCGTGACCGGGCTGCTGGTCAGCACCGTTGCCAACCGGAACTCCACCGACGCGGCACCCCCGCCGTCGGGGACCCGCTCCTCGACCGGCCCTACGGCGACCACGGTTGCGCGGTTGCCGCTGCCGGTTGCCTCGGTCACGCTGTACGACCCGCCGCCGGGCGACGGCGCGGAGAACCCGGCCCAGGTCGGCAACGCCGCGGACGGCAGGCCCGACACCACGTGGTCGACGCTGCTGTACAGGCGCAACGCACTGTTCGGCAACCTGAAGCCCGGAGTGGGCCTGATCTTCGACCTGGGCCGGCCGACCACCGTGGGCAGCGTGCGGATCCAGACCACGCTGCCCGGCGCTGACCTGCAGATCCGGGTGGGCACCGGCACCGACGGCCCGCCCGGCTCCTTCCCCGTGGTGGGCCAGGCCTCCGGCGTCACCGCGATCACCACGGTCACACTCCGGCCGGGCATCACCAGCAGGTACTACCTGGTGTGGTTCAGCCGGCTGGTGCCGGTGGGCAGCCAGTTCGGCGGCAACCTCGCAGAGGTGCAGTTCCTCAGGTGACGGGGCCGGCGGTACCCCCAGACCGCGCCAACCTGCCGACGGGCTATCCCCTGTACCGCCCTGGCTGTGGATATTCTCGGGCCGTGACAGAGCCGGATCGCAGCGACGCGGAGTTGATCCGCGCACACGCCGACGGCGACCCGTACGCTTTCGACTCGCTGGTCCGCCGGCACAGGGACCGGCTCTGGGCCGTCGCCCTGCGCACCCTGCGTGACCCGGAGGAGGCGGCCGACGCACTCCAGGACGCGCTCATCTCGGCCTACCGGGCGGCCGGCTCGTTCCGGGCCGAGTCCGCCGTCACCACGTGGCTGCACCGCATAGTGGTCAACGCCTGCCTGGACCGGCTGCGCCGCCGCCAGGCCCGCCCGACCGTCGCGCTGCCGGAGGCCGGCCCGGGCGAGCCGGCCGACAAGCGCGACCGGCTGGCCGAGCGGGACGTGGCGATCGTCATCGAGGACGCGATGGCGCAGTTGCCGGTCGAGCAGCGGGCCGCGATCACGCTGGTGGACCTGCAGGGCTTCTCGGTCGCGGACACCGCGCAGGTGCTCGGCATCGCGGAGGGCACGGTGAAGAGCCGGTGTGCCCGCGGCCGCGCCAAGCTCGCCGTACTCCTGTACCCGCTGCGGAACCTGGACGAGCGCGGCCCCGTCACACCCACGTCGACGAACGTGGGTGAGGAGGCGCGATGACTGAGACACGTCCCGGCCCGCTCGCCTCGCCACATGGTCATCCCGATCTGGACATGCTCGCCGACTTCGACGCGGGCGTGCTGAGCCCGGCGGAGTCCGCCCGGCTGCAGGCCCACGTCTCGGCGTGCGCCCGCTGCCGGGCGGTCCTCGCCGGGATCGCCGACGTTCCGGGGCTGCTGCGCGAGCTACCCCCGCCGCGCATGCCGGCCGAGGTCGAGGCACGCATCTTCGCCGCGCTGGACGCCGAGCGGCGTGCCCGGTTCGGCCCCGCTCCGGCGGCCCCCGGGGCGGCGCCGGTGGCGAGTCTGGACGCGGCCCGGGAGCGTCGCCGCCGGCGAACCCGGCTGATCAGCCTGGTCGCCGCCGGCCTGCTGCTGGTCACCGGCGGCACCGCGACGGTGCTCGGCCTGAAGGGCCAGTCCCGGCAGAGCACGGACAACACGGCGCTGGCGGAGCACGGCAACAGCGGCGCTCCCGGTGCGGCACCGACGCAGTCATCCGACCTGCCGGCGTACGACCGGCAGACGATCACCCGGTCGCCGCTGCTCGTCCAGATCCTGAGCGGGCAGCAGGGCCCGCTGACCACGACCGGTGACGGTGTGCCGGCGGACGGGCAGCTGGGCTCCTGCGAGAGCGGCGTCGCGGGCGAGGTGCCGGGCTCGGGCCCGAGTCCGGTGGGCGTACAGCACATCCGGTTCGAGGGCCAGCCGGCGTACCTGCTGGTGTACGTGGACGGTGGCCGGCGGACGCTCGTCGTCGTCGGCGAGCGCTGCTCCAAGCTCGACCCGGCCGTGCTCTACATCCGCCCCCTGTGACTTCGTCGAAACGGTCGACTCGACGCGCTTTCGGAATCTGTAGCTCCTAGGATCCGTTGGACGGGTGACATGCCGGGGCCACGGGCAGCCGGCCGCTGACCAGCATCCGTTCGACGAAGGGCTCGCAGTGAGCACGGACCTCCCCGTTCGCAATGTCATCGTCATCGGCTCCGGCCCCGCCGGGTACACCGCCGCGCTCTACAGCGCCAGGGCCAACCTGCACCCGCTCGTCTTCGAAGGCAGCCAGTTCGGTGGCGCGCTGATGACGACGACCGAGGTGGAGAACTACCCGGGATTCCCGGACGGCGTGGTGGGTCCGGACCTGATGGAGAAGATGCGGGCGCAGGCCGAGCGGTTCGGTGCCGAACTGCTGCCGGACGATGTCATCGAGGTCGACCTGACCGGCGAGGTCAAGATCGTCCGTACCTACGCCAAGGAGTACCGCGCGCATGCGGTGATCGTGGCGACCGGGTCGAAGTACCGGTACCTGGACCTGGCCAACGAGGAGCGGCTGCTCGGACACGGCGTGTCCGCGTGCGCCACCTGCGACGGGTTCTTCTTCCGGGACCAGGACATCGCGGTGATCGGCGGCGGCGACTCGGCGATGGAGGAGGCGACATTCCTCACCCGGTTCGCGAAGAGTGTGTCGGTGGTGCACCGCCGTGACGAGTTGCGCGCCAGCAAGATCATGCAGGATCGCGCGTTCAAGAACGAGAAGATCAAGTTCGTGTGGAACAACGAGGTCACCGACGTCTACGGCGACCGGACCGTGACCGGGCTTGCGCTGCGCAACACCGTCACCGGCGAGGAGTCCAAGTTGGACGTCACGGCGATGTTCGTGGCAATCGGGCACGAACCCCGCAGCGAGCTGTTCAGGGGCCAGCTCCACCTGGACGACGCCGGCTACATCCTGGTGGACCAGCCGTCGACCCGGACGAACCTGGCCGGAGTGTTCGCCTGCGGCGACGTGGTGGACCACACCTACCGGCAGGCCATCACCGCCGCCGGCACCGGTTGCGCCGCGTCGCTGGATGCCGAGCGCTGGCTTGCCACCCGGGAGCACTCAGCCGCCGCGGCGGCCACCGAGGCGATCAACGCCTGACGGAATCGACGCCGCCACGGCGGCGTTACGCAGGGGCCAGCAGCGATCGATTGGAGCAGTTGTGGGAGCACACACGATCACCGTCACCGACGCGACCTTCGCCGATGAGGTGCTGAACAGCGACAAGCCGGTCCTGGTCGACTTCTGGGCCGAGTGGTGCGGGCCGTGCCGCATGGTCGCTCCTGTGCTCGACGAGATCGCCGCGGCGCACACGGAAGAGATCATCGTCGCAAAGGTGAACATCGACGAGAACCCGAAGGTTGCCCAGGAGTACCAGATCCTGGCGATCCCGAACATGTCGGTGTTCAAGGGCGGCGAGCTCGTCAAGTCCATCGTCGGCGCCAAGCCGAAGTCGGCGCTCCTGGCCGACCTGGCGGAGTGGATCGGCTGACCCCGGACGCCCACGGGCCGGGCACCGCGTGACCGCGGTGCCCGGTCTTCTCGTTCCATGAGGAAGAATGGCGGCCGGTCGGGGACAGCCCTACGAGGGGACGAGATGCAGCTGATCCGCCGCGGTGACGTCGGTCCCGAGGTCGCCGAGGTGCGCGCGGCGTTGACCGCGATCGGGCTGCTTGCCGAGCCGACCCCGGCCGACCCGCGGGCCGCCGTGTACGACCACCCGTGCGAGCGCGCGGTGCAGGCGTTCCAGCAGCAGCGCGGGCTGTCCGTGGACGGCATCGTCGGACCGGACACCTACCGTGCGATCACCGAGGCGCGCTGGCGGCTGGGCGACCGGTTGCTGCACTACTCGGCCAGCCACCTGATCGTCGGCGACGACGTCACCACGCTGCAGGAGCGGCTGCTCGAGCTGGGGTACGACGCGGGGTACGCCGACGGGGCGTTCGGCGACCGGACCGAGGCGGCGCTGCGGCAGTTCCAGCGCGACTACGGCCTGGTGCCGGACGGCCAGTGCGGCCCGCTGACGCTGCGCGCGCTGCGCCAACTCGGCCGCAAGGTGGTCGGCGGTCGGCCGCAACTGCTGCGGGAGAGCATGGCGGTCGCGGTGGCCGGGCCGCAGTTGCTCGGCAAGCGGGTGGTGATCGACCCTGGGCACGGCGGCACGGACACGGGCGAGGTCGCGGCCGGGCTGGTCGAGGCGGAGCTGGTGTGGGACCTGGCGACCCGGCTCGAGGGCCGGCTGGCCGCACACGGTGTCACCCCGTACCTGACCCGCGGTCGGGACGTGACCCGCAGCGAGGCGGAGCGGGCCGACTTCGGCAACGCCACCGGGGCGGACCTGCTGCTGTCGCTGCACGTGGACGCGCACCACAACCCGGTGGCCTGCGGCGTGGCGACGTACCACTTCGGCACCGGCTCCGGCGTGACCTCGACGATCGGCGAGAAGCTGGCCGGGCTGGTGCACCGGGAGCTCGTCGCCCGCACCGGGATGCTCGACTGCCGTACCCACGCGAAGACCTGGGAGCTGCTGCGGCGTACCCGGATGCCGGTGGTCCGGGTGGACCTCGGGTACCTGACCAACCCGTCGGACGCGGCCCGGCTGGCCGATCCGGCGTTCCGCGACGTGGCCGCCGAGGCGATCCTGGTGGCGGTGCAGCGGCTGTACTTCCCGGAGGATCTGGATCCGCCGACCGGCACCTACCGGATGCCCACTGTGGCACCGGCCGCGGTCTACTAGAGTTCGGTGGTCGCCGAGGTACGGAGGGGGCCGGCATGGCCGACCTGAACGCTGTCCGGTCGCTGGTGCAGGAGGCCATCGACAAGGGCGCCACAAGCGTGGAAGAGGTGCACCGGAGCATCGCCGCGATGCCGCTGGAGGCGCTGAAGAAGATTGCGCCCGGGCCGGCCACCATGGCGCAGGGGCTGCAGGACCAGACGATCGGAACGGTGTACGACACGATCCGCGGGCTGAACGAGCAGGCCGGCCAGATCGCGGAGCGGCTGCTCGGCGGCTCCTCCGCGTCCCCGTCCGCGGGTTAGAGCACCGGCCAGCCGGTGCGGCTGCGCCACCGGCCGCCGTCGCGCCGGTACTGGACGATGGCGCGCTGCAGGGTGGTCTGCTGCGGCGGCGTACCGGGCACAGGTGACGGTCAGACCGGTCGGAGAGCGACGTCGGGCGCCGTCACCGAGCCGAACAGCCGCTCCAGGGCGTACTCCACGTCCTCCCGCCAGGACACGATGCCCTTCAGCTCCAACCGGAGCCGGGGGTAGCGGGGGTGCGGGCGGACAGTCTTGAACCCGACTGCGAGCAGGTACTCCGCCGGAAGCACGCAGCTCGGACCGGCCCAGGCGAGGTCGCCGAACGCCTCGACCGCCTTGATGCCGCGCTTGGTCAGGTCCTTCGCCACGCCCTGCACCAGGATCCTGCCCAGGCCGCCGCCGACGAACTCCGGCTGGATGTGCGCGGTCATCAGCAGCGCCGCGTCGGCACTGACCGGGCTGGTCGGGAAGGCCACGGACCGCGGCACGTACAGCGGCGGGGCGAAGAGCACGTAGCCGGCCGGTACGCCGTCGACGTAGACCACCTTGCCGCAACTGCCCCACTCCAGCAGCACCGAGGAGACCCACGCCTCCTTCTCCAGCGCAGGGTCGCCCACCTCCTCGGCGCGTTCCCGGCTGACCGGGTTCAGCTCCCAGAAGACGCAACGCCGGCACCGGCGCGGAAGATCGTCCAGATTGTCGAGTGTGATGTTCGCGAGTCGTCGTGACACCGCCGTGCCCTCCCTCACGCGCCGTAGGCCGGCAACGTGACACCGTCGGAGCAACCCGGATGCTACGGCGAATGCGGAAGGGCCGGAAGGGCCGGCTCGATACACTTCGGTAAATCCCCGACAGCTCTGGAGTCTGACGTGAGCGAGCCTGCCAGCGAACCAATGGGCACAGCAGCCGAGCTTGCGCGCGAACCGATCGGCACAGCAGCCACGCGAACGTGGACGCCGACCGCCAGCGAGGAGTGCCCGTGAGCGAGCTTGCGAGCGAACCAGTAAGCACAGCAGCGTTCGCGAACGTGGCCGACGAGCGCAGCGAGGAGTGCCCGTGAGCGGCAACAGCCTCGACCCGTACTCCGATCGCTACGCCGGCCGAGTCCGCGGAATGACCGCATCCGAGATCCGGGCTCTGTTCGCCGTGGCAAGCCGGCCGGAGGTGGTGTCCCTCGCGGGCGGAATGCCGTACCTGCCGGCGCTGCCGATGGACGCGGTCGGGTCGATGATGGGCGAACTGGTGTCGGCCAGCGGCGCGGCGACGCTGCAGTACGGGTCCGGGCAGGGCCAGCTCGGCCTGCGCGAGCTGATCTGCGACGTGATGGCGCTGGAGGGTGTCTCCGGGTCACCGGACGACGTGGTGGTCACCGTCGGGTCGCAGCAGGCACTGGACATCGTCAGCCGGGTGTTCCTGGACCCGGGCGACGTGGTGCTCGCCGAGGGGCCGTCGTACGTCGGGGCACTGGGCACGTTCGCCGCGTCGGAGGCCGAGGTCGTGCACGTGCCGATGGACGGTGGCGGGTTGATCCCGGCCGCGCTGGCCTCCGCGCTGGAGCGGCTGCGCGCGGACGGGCGGCGGGCGAAGTTCCTGTACACCGTGCCGAACTATCACAACCCCGCCGGCGTGACGCTGGCGCTGGACCGGCGTACCGAGATCCTGGCGCTGGCCGAGCGGTACGACCTGCTGGTGTTGGAGGACAACCCGTACGGGCTGCTCGGTTTCTCCGGCGACCCGGTGCCGGCGCTGCGCTCGTTCGACGACCACCGGGTGATCTACCTCGGATCGTTCTCGAAGACGTTCGCGCCGGGCCTGCGGGTCGGCTGGGTGCTCGCGCCGCACGCGGTACGGGAGAAGCTCGTGCTGGTCAGCGAGGCGCAGGTGCTCTGCCCGCCGACATACAACCAGTTCGCGGTGGCGGAGTACCTGCGGACACAGCCGTGGCTGGAGCAGGTCAAGGTGTTCCGGGAGATCTACCGGGAGCGCCGCGACGCGATGCTCGAGGCGCTGGGCGCGATGATGCCAGCGGGCTGCACGTGGACCCGGCCGGAGGGTGGGTTCTACGTGTGGCTCACGCTGCCCGAGGGGGTGGACTCGAAGGTGATGCAGCCGCGCGGGCTGCACGCCCGGGTGGCGTACGTGCCGGGCATCGGGTTCTACGCGGACGGGCAGGGGCGGCGCGACATGCGGCTGTCGTACTGCTTCCCGCCGCCGGACCGGATCCGCGAGGGAATCCGCCGGCTTGCCGGTGTGGTCGAGGAGGAGATCGAGCTGCGGGCGACGTTCCTCGGTGCGGCCGGCTCCTGGCAGGCACACGAGCGGCACAACGTCTCCGCCGACGCCCCGGGTCCCGATCTCGCCTGACCGGGGGCGCCTGCGAGGATGCACAGCATGAGCGCCGGAGCCGCAACCGAGTTGCATGCCGTGATCCTGGCCGGAGGGCTGACCTTCGAACGGGAGGTCTCGCAGCGGTCCGGACGGAGGGTCGCCGACGCGCTGCGACACGCCGGCTACGAGGCACCCATCCTGGACACAGACACCGCGCTGATCGACGCGCTGGCGGCGGCGCGGCCGGACGCGGTGTTCATCGCCCTGCATGGCGGCGCCGGCGAGGACGGGGCGCTGCGTAGCGTCCTCGACCTGATCGGCGTGCCGTATGTCGGCTCCACCCCGACGGCGTGCCGCGTCGCCTGGGACAAGCCGAACGCGAAGGCCGCGGTGCGCGGCACCGGGATCGCCACGCCGGACTGGGTCGCGCTACCGCAGTCGACGTTCCGCGAGCTGGGCGCGCAGGTGGTGCTGGACCGCATCGTGTCCCGGTTCGGGCTGCCACTGATGGTGAAGCCGGCGCAGGGCGGTTCCGCGCTGGGGGCGCATCGTGTGGACTCGCTGGAGGATCTGCCGGCCGCGATGGTCGGCTGCTTCGCCTACGGCGAGACGGCACTGGTCGAGCGGTTCGTGACCGGCGCGGAGCTGGCGATCTCGGTGGTGGACGGACCCGATCGGCCCCAGGCGCTGCCCGCGGTGGAGATCGTGCCGGCGAGCGGGGTGTTCGACTACGCCGCGCGGTACACGGCCGGCATGACGACGTACCACACGCCGGCCAGGCTCGACCCGGCGGTGGCGGCGCGGGCGGCTCACCTGGCGGAGCGGGCGCACGAGGTGCTGGGCCTGCGGGATCTGTCGCGGACGGATGCGATCGTGGCTCCGGATGGGGAGGTTCACTTCCTGGAGGTGAACGTCGCGCCGGGGATGACCGAGACGTCGATGCTGCCGATGGCGGTGGAGGCCGCCGGGCTGGACCTGGGGGAGCTGTGCGCGTCGATGCTGCGGCGAGCGGCCGAACGGTCGTCGGTGGGCTCGACGGCCTGAGGCTGCGGTCGCACTGTCAAGCGACTGTCCACAGGGTGCAGGGTTGTCCACAGCTACCCGACTGGGGCTCTTGACACGCAGCGCGGACCACTAACGTGGTAAACGGGGTTCGGCCCCCCGGGAGGGCGGGGGTGTGGCGTGGGCTGGGTGCGGCTTGGGTCTGCGAGTTGGTGCGAGTCGGGCGAGCGGGCGTCAGCCCGGGTCAGGGCCGGCGGCGACGGGGCGGCTCGGGTCGGCCGACCACTCACTCCACGAGCCGGGATAGAGCGCCGCGCGGACGCCGGCCACCTCCAGGGCGAGCACCTGGTGAGCGGCCGTTACGCCGGAGCCGCAATAGACGGCCACCTTCACGCCAGGGGTAGCGCCGAGGGTGGCGAAGCGGGCCGTGAGCTCCTCGGCGGAGCGGAACCGGCCTTCCGGGTTCACGTTGTCGGCGCTCGGCGCGCTGACCGCTCCCGGGATATGACCGGCGACGGGGTCGATCGGCTCGAGGTCGCCGCGGTAACGCTCGGCGGTACGGGCGTCCAGGAGCACGCCGGTGCGGGCGAACGAGGCCGCGGCGTCGGCGTCCAGCACCGGCATGCCCCCCGGTGTGGGCACGAAGTCGCCGTCCTCCGCGGCGGGGAGGTCTGTGCTCACCGGGTAGCCGGCATCCACCCAGGCACGGTAGCCACCGTCCAGCAGCCGTACCCGCGTGTGGCCGAACCAGCGCAGCAGCCACCAGGCTCGCGAAGCCGGGATGCCGTCCGTGTCGTCGTAGACCACCACACCCCGCTCGGGATCCACCCCCGCCCGGCACATGGCCCCGGTGAACACCTCCGGGCCGGGTAGCGGATGCCGACCGTCGGCACCCGGAGGGCCCGCGAGCTCACGATCCAGATCGACGTAGTGCGCGCCCGTAAGGTGGCCGGTCCGGTATGCCTCGTCGCCGGGCGGCCCGCCGAGGCGCCACCGTACGTCGACCAAAGCAGGCGGCCGCGGTCCGCTCAGCGCGGCGGCAAGCTCGTCCACGGTGATCAGCGGCCTCATGCGGGCACGATCCGGCCAGGGCCGCGGGTCGGATAGGTCAACGCTCCGCGGCCATGCCCGACTGCTTCGTCACCGCGGGGGCCATCAGCGCGACGATCCGCTCCAGGTCGTCCACCGAGCCGAACTCCACCACGATCTTGCCCTTGCGGCGGCCGAGCTCCACCTTGACCCGGGTGTCGAAGGTGTCCGACAGCCGATCCGCGAGGTCGTTGAGGCCGGGCGCTGTGACGCGGGGACCACGGGGGCCGCGAGCCGGGATCGCGTCCGACCGCGGATGACCGGCAAGCGCGAGTGCTACCAGCTCCTCGGTCGCGCGCACCGACAGGCCCTCGGCGACGATGCGGGTGGCGAGTGCGTCCTGCCGGTCCTGATCCTCCAGTGCGAGCAGCGCGCGCGCATGGCCGGCGGAGAGCACCCCGGCCGCGACCCGGCGTTGCACCGGCACGGAGAGGTTCAGCAGCCGGATCGTATTGGTCACCTGGGACCGGCTGCGGCTGAGCTTCTTCGCCAGCTCCTCGTGGGTGGCCCCGAACTCGGCAAGCAACTGCTGGTACGCCGCCGCCTCCTCCAGCGGGTTGAGCTGTTGGCGGTGCAGGTTCTCCAGCAAGGCGTCGCGGAGCATGGCGTCGTCACCGGTTTCCCGCACGATCGCCGGGATGCAGTCGAGGCCGGCCAGCCCGGCGGCGCGCCACCGGCGTTCGCCCATCACCAGCTCGTACGCGTCCGGGCCTGCCTCACGAACCACGATCGGCTGCAGCATGCCGACCGCTTCGATTGAGCTCTTCAGCTGCTCGAGCGACTCCTCGTCGAAGGCCTGCCGCGGCTGCCTGGGGTTCGGGCGGATGGCGCCGACGGCTACCTCCCGGAACGATGCCCCGGGCACCGACGACGGAACGGCGCCGACCTCCAGGCCGAGGGCGACCGACCCGCCGGTCACCGGCAGTACGGCCGTCGGCGCGATGGTCGCCGTGCCTCCCGACGGACCGGTCGGGATCAGTGCGCCCAACCCCCTGCCGAGCCCTCCGCGTCGCGTGCTGCTCATGCGCCCCCCTCCGTGTTCCGCTGCATTGCCAGATGCTGTTCGGCAGGCGTGCCGGCCGCGCCGCGCTGGGCCATCTCCCGCGCCGCCTCGAGATACGTGATCGCGCCGCGCGAGCCGGGGTCGTACGTCAGCACCGACTGGCCGTATCCGGGCGCCTCGGACACCCGGACACTGCGCGGCACCACCGACTCGAGGACCAGATCGCCGAAGTGCCCGCGGACCTCCTGGGCCACCTGGTCGGCCAGTCTGGTCCGGCCGTCGTACATGGTGAGCAGGATCGTGGAGATCCGCACGCCGTTGTTGAGGTGCGCCTGCACCAGCTCGATATTGCGGAGCAGTTGGCCGAGACCCTCCAGCGCGTAGTACTCGCACTGGATGGGGATCAGCACCTCGTCCGCGGCCACCAACGCGTTGACGGTGAGCAGTCCCAGTGACGGCGGGCAGTCGATGAAGACGTAGTCGACCTGCTCGGCGTAGGCAGCGATGGCCCTGCGGAGCCGGGACTCGCGGGCCACCACCGAGACCAGTTCGATCTCGGCACCGGCCAGGTCGATGGTCGCCGGTGCGCACCACAGGGCGGGGGCAGCTTCGACGGCCACCGCGATGTCCGCCAGGGCATGCTCGCCGAGCAGGACCTCATAGACCGACGGCACGCCCGAGCGGTGGTCGACCCCGAGGCCGGTGCTCGCGTTGCCCTGCGGGTCGAGGTCGATGACCAGGACACGGGAACCGTGCATGGCGAGCGCCACGGCCAGGTTGACCGTCGAGGTGGTCTTGCCGACGCCGCCCTTCTGGTTGGCCACCGTGATCACGCGCCGGTGCGGCGGGCGGGGGAACGCGTTGCCGGACGGGTTCAGGACTCGCACCGCCCGGGCCGCCTCAGCCGCGATCGGCGTGTCCATAAACGTTTCACGTGAAACGTCGAACTCGGGTACCGGGCTGGATAGTTGATCGACTGTTTCACGTGAAACCATGTCGTCCATCACCTTGCGGATCCGCACGGCGCTCGGATCGGCAGCGTCCAGTCCATCATCCTTCATCGGTGTGATCTGCCCCTCTGCATCGCCCGACCTGCCGGCGCTCACAGCGGGCTCCGTAGCCGGCGCGGCGCGACTTCCATCTTGCCTGGTCATGTTCCTCGCCGGTGCGCCGCCTCCGGGCTGAGGCCAGCCCAGACCCGACAGGCGGCCCGCCACGGTCTTGCCGTCCACCGTTCGGACCGGCCAGCCCAGATCGCTCCGTCGACGAGCCGTCGTCTGAGTCATCGCATGCGCCCCTTCGTTGCGACCCTTGCCCGGCGGACCACCTCGACCACGGTGGTCGGCGGATCGATCACCCCGACACCACACCGGACCACCGTGATGTCACCGCCACCACTTCGTTCGATCAGCGAACGGGACTGCGCCACCTCCGCGGCCGCCGACTCGCCCTTGACGGCGAGCAGGCGACCACCGTCGCGGACCAGGGGAAGGCACCACCCGGCCAGCCGGTCGAGCGGTGCCACCGCACGAGCCGTCACCACGTCCGCCCCCGCTACCTCTGATACCGTCGCCGGCTCTTCGGCGCGGCCCCGCAGCACGGCGAGTGTGGTCAGCTTCAACGCGTCTCGGCACTCCTCAAGAAAGGCGACCCGGCGGGCGAGCGGCTCGACCAGGGTGACCCGCAGGTCGGGCCGCGCTATCGCCAGCACGATACCGGGCAGGCCTGCTCCGGAGCCGACGTCGACCACGGCGAGCCCCGGACCAATGCGTTCCGCAATGACCGCGCAGTTGAGCAGGTGCCGCTCCCAGAGCCGCGGAACCTCGCGCGGACCCATCAGCCCGCGAACCACCCCGTCGGCGGCCAGCATCTCCGCATACGCCGTGACACGCGGCAGCGCGTCGCCGAAGAGTTGGACTGCCGGCGGCGGCGGCGCGGGCAACACGTGATCAGACATGGTCGTCAGGACGTCTCCTGTGGATCGTCATCGATGGGGACCGGTGGTCGAGACAGGCCCGGTCCTCGGGGCCGGGGCAGGCGGCGCGCCTGAGGATCACCGCCGGGGCACGCGCGGATCTCGGCGCGGCGCGAACGCCCCGGCCGCCCGGGCACCGGTCCGCGCGCGCCGACGGCGCAGCCACGGCGGCCCGCAGAACGGAGATGGCACGTGCCGTGGCCGGTAGACCACGAGACGTGCCACCTCGACCGGGGGGATCAGGCAGGAGAGACCACCACGCGACGTTGCGGCTCCTCGCCCTCGGACTCGCTCCGCACGCCGTCCACCGAGCCGATCACGTCGTGCACGACCTTGCGCTCGAACGGGTTCATCGGGGCGAGCCGCACCGGCTCACCGGAGGCGAGCACCTTCTCGGCGGTGGTCTGCGCCAGGCCGGCCAGCTCGGCACGGCGTCGCGCCCGGTAGCCGTCGACGTCCAGCATGAGCCGGCTGCGCTGGCCGGTCCGCTGTTGCACGGCAAGCCGGGTCAGCTCCTGCAGCGCCTCGAGTGTGGCGCCGTTGGGGCCGACGAGCTGCTGCAGGTCGCCCCCGATGATGGCGACCATGGCCCGGTCGCCCTCGACGTCGAGGTCGATGTCACCGTCGTAGTCCACGATGTCGAGCAGCCGCTCCAGGTAGTCACCTGCGATGTCGCCCTCCTGGACGAGCATCTCCTCGTCGAGTGGCGAGTCGGTGGCGGCGTCAGGGGCCGGGTGGTCGGTGGCGGCGGGGGAGGTGTCGGTCACGTTGTCATTCTCCGGAACGAGGCCCCGCGGCGCGGAGCAGGTCTTGGGGGTACGGCCCGCGGTCTAGCGACGGCGTTTCTTACCGCTCCTCGGGCGGCCGCCACCGGACTTCGCGGGCGTGCGCTTGGCAGGCGCGCCGTTCGCCGATCCGGTACGGCGCGCACCGTCGGTGCCGCCGCTCGTACCGGCGGCTTCCCCGGTGCTGCGCCCCTGCGCCGTACCCGATTTCGCCGTACCCGATTTCGCCGTACCCGATTTCGCCGCACCCGACTGCCCGGCCCCTGACTTCGCCGGACCGGTCTGCGGCTTTCCCGTCGACTTGGCCGGAGGGCCCGTGCTCGCCTTGCCGGGCGGCGCGGCTCCGTCAGCCGCCCCATCCGCCGCCGCCTTGTCGGCTGCCGTGGCGCTGTCGCTGGCGTTCGGCTCCGAGCCGTCGCCGACCGCGGCGGCCTGGGTGCGCCGGTTCTTCGGGTGCAGCGGCTTCGCGCCGGGCTTCGGCGCGAGCAGCTTCGGGTCGACGGCCGGCTTCTTCTCCGCGCCGGTCGGCGTCTTCACCGGCATCCGGCGCAGGATGTAGAACTGCTGGCCCAACGTCCAGATGTTGTTGGTGAACCAGTAGACCAGGATGCCGATCGGAAAGAAGAAGCCGGAGACGGCGAGGCTGGCCGGCATGCCGTACAGCATCAGCTTCTGGATCATCGCCTGCTGGGGATCCATCTGCGTCACCGAGCGGTTCATGACCATGCGCTGGGTGAGGTAGGTGGCGGTGACCATGCAGACGATCAGCACCAGCGTGACCGCCCGGGTGGCGGTCAGGCTGCCGCCGAGCTCGGCCACCCGGTCCGGAGTGCCGAACGACGCCGCGATCGGGGCGCCGAACAGCTTGGCCTTGGCCGCACTGACCATCTCCGGTTCGGTCCACGAGTACAGCGCCCGGTGGCCGGGCGCGATGTACTTCAGCACGTGGAACAGCGCGATGAACACCGGCGCCTGCAGGAGGATCGGCAGGCAGCCGGCCAGCATGTTCACGCCGGCTTCCTGCTGCAGCGCCATGATCTCCCGTGACAGGGTCTGCTTGTCGTCCTTGTACTTCCGCCGCAGCTCCTGGATCTTCGGCTGCAGCTCCTGCATGGCCCGCTGGGTCTTCACCTGCCTGACGAAGAACCGGAACATCAACACGCGGAGCGTGATCACCAGGAACATGATCGACAGCGCCCAGGACAGGCCGCCGCCCTTGGGCAGGAACGTCGAGAACAGGTCGTGCCAGCGCAGCAGGACCCAGGAGATGGCCGTGTACAGGAAGTCAAGCAACGGGGAACTCCTGACGAGAGCGGGGTGCGGCCGGTCCTGAGCGGGCACCGTTCCGACCAACGGCCGGCGGTACGGGATCGTGCCCCCCAGCATGCCAGGGATGGCACCGCAGCAGCCGACGCAGGGCCAGCCAGCCACCGCGCAGCGCGCCATGCATTTCGAGCGCCTCGACCGCGTACGCGCTGCACGTGGGGTGGTAGCGGCAGGTGGGCAGGCGCATCGGGCTGATGTACCGCTGGTAGGCGCGGATGGGGGCGATCACCAGCCGGGCCAGCCCGGACCGCCGCCCGGCGACCCCGCTCACCGCGGCACCCGCCCGAGCAGCTTGTCCAGGGCCGAGTCCAGGTCGGTGCCGAGCTCGGCAGAGGGCCGTCCGTCAGCGGCGGGCAACGCCCGGACCACCGTGCGCGAGCCGGCCGGGAGCCGTTCGAGCCGGTCCCGTACCAGGTGCCGGAGCTGGCGCACCACCCGGTGCCGGCGTACCGATCCACCGACCGCGCGCCCCACCACGAACCCCACCAGCGGCCCGTCAGCGGCAACGCCGGCGGGCTCAGCGGGGGGGAGGTAGTGCACCACCACGGATCTGCGGCCAGCCCGCCGCCCCTTCCGCACTGCGGCGGCGAAGTCGTCGCTCCGCCTCATCCGCGCGGCCGGGGGCAGCACCACTCGGCCTGTCAGGCGGAGAGCTTGTCGCGGCCCTTGCGGCGGCGGGCAGCGAGGATGGCGCGACCCGCGCGGGTACGCATCCGCAGCCGGAAACCGTGCGTACGGGCACGACGGCGGTTGTTCGGCTGGAAGGTGCGCTTACTCACGGTCGGGGCTCCATCGCGATTCCGGTGGCCACTCGCCATGCCGACGCCGCGGAGACGTGGCACACGGACCGGAAATCCGGCCCCGGCGAGAATTGTCAGACCTGCCAACGGTACGGAGCAGGCCGCACGAGGTCAAACCGCAGGTCGCAGGCCAGCCTGCCTGCCAGAACGGCCCGCACCGGGCGCCGCCCACCGGCCGGCGTTCTCCGCAAGCGCCGGGCGCAGCAGCGCGGGTGGCCCGGTCGGGCAGACCTGGGGCATCCGCCGTCCGTCACCGACCGGAAGCCGATAGCCTGTGGACAACGTTGAGCGGCTGGCGCACGAGTTTGTTAGCGTCCCGCGCACCGGAACTTCCCCCCGCCTGGCTGCACCGTGGCCGGATCGTGCCGGTAGCGGAGATGTGCACAGGGTGTGGACAGTGGTGTGGACAGGCGGCACGGCGATCACGTCGTACGCGCCGTGGCCTGGGGAGGAGCAGGGGTGCCTGACGAGCCCGACCTCGAGTCGGTGTGGACACACGCCATCGACGGTCTTGCGGACAGCGCCGTCAGCCCGCAGCACCGGGCGTTCCTGCGGCTGACCCGGCCGCTCGGCCTGGTCGAGGACACCGCGCTGCTGGCCGCGCCGAACGAGTTCGCGAAGGACGTTCTGGAGACCCGGCTGCGACCACAGATCACCGCGGCGCTGTCCGCGCAGCTCGGCAGCCACATCCGGATCGCGGTCACCGTCCGGCCGGAGGAGGGGGTCGTGCCGGTGCCGGACGACCCACCGGGCGGAGCCGCGTTCGTGGAGCGGAGCTGGACGGCACCGCCCGCCCAGAGCACCGCCGGCAGCGCGCGCGGCTCCGGCGAGAGCTCCCGGCTGAACCCGAAGTACACCTTCGAGACGTTCGTGATCGGCTCCAGCAACCGGTTCGCGCACGCCGCCGCGGTCGCGGTCGCCGAGGCGCCGGCCAAGGCCTACAACCCCCTGTTCATCTACGGCGAGTCCGGGCTGGGCAAGACCCACCTCCTACACGCCATCGGGCACTACAGCCACCGGCTGTTCCCCCAGGTACGGGTGCGGTACGTGAGCTCGGAGGAGTTCACCAACGACTTCATCAACTCGCTGCGGGACGACAAGATGCAGGCGTTCCAGCGGCGGTACCGCGACCTGGACGTGCTGCTGATCGACGACATCCAGTTCCTGGAGCGAGCCGAACGCACCCAGGAGGAGTTCTTCCACACGTTCAACACGCTGCACAACGCGAACAAACAGATCGTGATCACCTCCGACCGGCCGCCCAAGCAGCTCGTCACGCTGGAGGACCGGCTGCGCACCCGGTTCGAGTGGGGCCTGATCACCGACGTGCAGGCGCCCGACCTGGAGACCCGGATCGCGATCCTGCGCAAGAAGGCCGCCCAGGAGCGGCTGAACGCGCCGCCGGAGGTGCTGGAGTTCATCGCCAGCAAGATCCAGTCGAACATCCGCGAGCTCGAGGGCGCGCTGATCCGGGTCACCGCGTTCGCCAGCCTCAACCGGCAGGGCGTCGATCTGGCGCTGGCCGAGATCGTGCTGAAGGACCTGATTCCGGAGTCCGAGGGCCCGGAGATCACCGCCGGTACGATCATGGCCACCTGCGCGGAGTACTTCAGCGTCAGCGTCGAGGACCTGTGCGGCACGTCCCGCAGCCGGGTGCTGGTCACCGCCCGGCAGATCTCGATGTATCTGTGCCGCGAGCTGACCGACCTGTCACTGCCCAAGATCGGGCAGACGTTCGGTGGCCGCGACCACACCACGGTCATGCACGCCGACCGCAAGATCAGGTCGCTGATGGCCGAGCGCCGGTCGATCTTCAACCAGGTCACCGAGCTGACCAACCGGATCAAGCAGCGGGCCCGGCAGTGAGGAGCCCCTGTGACGGCCTCCACACGTGCTGTACACAACCTGGGGAGAACCCTGTGGACAACCGTGGACTGGCTGCGGACAGACCTGTGTGCGGTCCGGCCGGCCGGGATGTCGTCCACCTGTGGTACTCCGTACCCACCGGGTCGGCCACAGGCCGCGCACACCGCCGGTGCGTTGCTGACCTGGGCAGACGATCGTTGTCCACAGGATCCACACCCCCGAATACGACTACTCGACGCTCAATCCCCAAAGAGAACAGCAAGAGCAAGAGGCCAGGACAGGTAGGCAGGGCCCGACCGGTACGGTCATCTCCCCGCCAGCACGCCGAGCAGGAGGCGAAGAGACGATGAAGTTCCGGGTCGAGCGGGACGCGCTCGCGGATGCGGTGGCCTGGACGGCGCGGGCGCTGCCGCCACGGCCGACCGTGCCGGTGCTGGCCGGGTTGCTGCTGGAGACCGACGGCGACACGCTGTCGGTGTCCGGGTTCGACTACGAGGTGTCGACGCAGGTCAGCCTGGAGGTGCACGCGAGCACCGCGGGCCGGGCCCTGGTCAGCGGCCGACTGCTGGCCGACATCGCCAAGGCGCTGCCCCCGCACCCGGTGGACCTCTCGGTCGAGGGTGCCCGGGTCACCATCTCGTGCGGGTCCGCCCGGTTCACGCTGCCGACCATGCCGGTCGAGGACTACCCGACACTGCCCACGATGCCGACCACCGCGGGCACCGTGGACAGCGAGGAGTTCGCGCACGCGGTCTCACAGGTCGCCATCGCCGCCGGCCGCGACGACACGCTGCCGATGCTGACCGGGGTGCGGCTGGAGATCGACGGCGACCGGATCACGCTGGCGGCCACCGACCGGTACCGGCTGGCCGCCCGCGATCTCGCCTGGAAGCCCGAACAGGACGGCATCTCGCAGGTGGCGCTCATCCCGGCGCGCACCCTGGACGCGACCGCGAAGACGCTGACCGGCGGCCCCCAGGTCACCCTGGCGCTGTCCTCCGGCGGCGCCGGCGAGGGCATCATCGGCTTCACCGGCGGGGCCAGCCGGTCCGGGTCGGCCAGCCGGCGCACCACCACCAGGCTGCTCGACGTGCAGTTCCCGCCGTACCAGAAGCTGTGGCCGACCGAGTTCGCCGCCGAGGCCGAGGTGGCGGTGGGGCCGCTGGTCGAGGCGGTCAAGCGGGTGGCGCTGGTGGCCGAACGGGGCACCCCTGTCCGGTTGGAGTTCGCCGAGGGCGGGGTCACCCTGTCGGCCGGCGGCGACGACGAGGGCCGCGCCGAGGAGCAGCTGGAGGTGTCGATCACCGGCGAGCCGATGACCGTGGCGTTCAACCCGGGATACCTGCTGGACGGGCTGGGCGCGCTGGACGCGGACACCGCGGTGCTGCGGTTCACCACGTCGATCAAGCCGGCCGTCATCAGCGGCAAGGACTCCGCCTCGGACTACCGGTACCTCATCATGCCGGTGCGGCTGCCCGGCTGAGTCGAGCTCGCGGCCGAGCCGGCGCGCCCCGCGCCGTGGCCGATGCGAGGATTGCCACGACGGGTGTGAGCCGGAGGAAGGGGTCACCGTGCAGATCGGTCTGATCGGGCTCGGCAAGATGGGCGCCAACATGGCCGAGCGGCTGCGTCGCGGCGGCCACGAGGTGGTGGGGTACGACCGGGCGGAGTCCGCGCCGCGCGACGTGGACAGCGTGGAGGCCCTGGTGGAGCGCCTGCAGGCGCCGCGGGCGGTGTGGGTGATGGTGCCGGCCGGCGAGCCGACGCGGCAGACCGTCGAGCGGCTCGGCGAGCTGCTGGAGGCCGACGACGTGGTCATCGACGGCGGCAACTCCAAGTACACCGACGACCCGGTGCACGCCGCGCACCTGGCCGACAGCGGCATCGGGTACATCGACGCCGGCGTCTCCGGCGGGGTGTGGGGCCTGGAGAACGGTTACGCGCTGATGGTCGGCGGTGACGTCAAGTACGTGCAGCGGCTGAAGCCGATCTTCGACACGCTGAAACCGCCGGGGGAGTACGGGTTCGTGCACGCTGGGCCGGTGGGCGCCGGGCACTTCACCAAGATGGTCCACAACGGCATCGAGTACGGGATCATGCAGGCCTACGCCGAGGGGTACGAACTGCTCGCCGCGGACCCGATCGTGGAGAACGTCACCGAGACGTTCACCTCCTGGCGGGAGGGCACGGTCATCCGGTCCTGGCTGCTGGACCTGATGGTGCGCGCGCTGGAGGCCGACCCGAAGCTTGAGCAGGTGCGCGGCTGGGCGGAGGACTCCGGCGAGGGCCGCTGGACGGTGGAGGCCGCGATCGACAACGCGGTGCCGATGCCGGTGATCTCGGCGGCGCTGTTCGCGCGGTTCAGGTCCCGGCAGAAGGACTCACCGGCGATGAAGGTGGTCGCGGCGCTGCGCAACCAGTTCGGCGGGCACGCGGTGCTGGCCGAGACCGAGAAGCATGAGCAGAAGCGGCACACGACCGGCGGCGACGAGGCACATCCCGCCGCTCGGGGGTAGCCGCGTGTACGTCCGGCACCTGTCGCTGGCCGACTACCGGAACTGGCCGGCGGCGGAGGTCGGGTTCGAGCCAGGGCCCAGCGTGCTGGTCGGGCCCAACGGCCAGGGCAAGACCAACCTGGTCGAGGCGGTCGGGTACGTCGCCACGCTCGGCAGCCACCGGGTCGCCGGCGATGCGCCGCTGGTCCGGCACGGCGAGCCGCGCGCGGTGGTGCGCGTCGCGGTGGTGCGCGACGGGCGCGAGCTGCTGGTCGAGCTGGAGATCAACCCCGGGAAGGCCAACCGGGCCCGGCTCAACAGGTCCGTGCTGCCCCGGGCGCGCGAGGTGCTGGGCGTGCTGCGCACCGTCCTGTTCGCCCCGGAGGACGTGGCCATCGTGCGTGGCGACCCGAGCGAGCGGCGCCGGTTCGTGGACGAGTTGCTGGTCGCGCGCACCCCGCGGTACGCCGGGGTGCGCGCCGACTACGAGCGCGCCCTCAAGCAGCGCAACACCCTGCTTAAGACCGCCGGGTTGGCGAGGCGGGCGGGCGCGGGGGCCGGCGATCTGCGCACGCTGGACGTGTGGGACGGCCACCTGGCGAAGTACGGCGCCGAGCTGCTGGCCGGCCGGTTGGAGCTGGTCGTGGCGCTGGCCCCCTACCTGGAACGCGCGTACGCGGAGGTCGCCGGGGCGGGAACGGCCGGCATCGCGTACATCAGCTCGCTGGGCGACGCGCTGCCGCCGCAGGCCGACGGCGGCCCGGACCGGGAGGTGCTCGAGGCGGCGTTGCTGGCCGAGCTGGCACGGTTGCGGCCGGCCGAGGCGGAGCGCGGGGTGACGCTGGTCGGACCACACCGCGACGACCTGGAGCTGGTCGTCGGCGCGCTGCCCGCCAGGGGGTACGCCAGCCACGGCGAGTCGTGGTCGGTCGCGCTCGCTGCCAGGCTGGCCTCGTACGAGCTGCTCTGCGCGGACGGTGGCGAGCCGGTGCTGATCCTGGACGACGTGTTTGCCGAGCTGGACTCGGCCCGCCGCGCCCGGCTGGCAGCGCTGGCCGGCAAGGCCGAGCAGGTACTGGTCACCGCCGCCGTGGCTGAGGACGTGCCGGAGGATCTGCAGGGCGCACGCTACGACGTCTACGGCGGCGAGGTGCGCCGTGTCCGCTGAGGCGTTCGGCGCCGAGACCCCCGGTGCTGGGTCACCGCGCGCCGGCCGGAGCGGTGCGGGGGTTCCCGGCGGTGCGGGGGTTCCGGGCACCGCGGAGGTTCCGGGCACCGCGGAGGACCGCGTCGCGGAGGACCGCGTCCCCGGGCCCGCAGTGCGGCCGGGCCGGACGGAGACCGCGGACATCGGCCGGGCCGCCCTGGCCGCTGCCCGCCGGACCGCCCGCCGAGGGCCAGCCCCCGCCTCAGGCCGCCGCCGGGTTGCCGGCAACGGCCAGCGGGGGGGTTACTCCGGTGCCCGCCCGGACGAGCGCGACCCGCAGCCGTTCGGCGACCTGATGCGCCGGCTGGTGTCCGACCGCGGCTGGGACGCCACGGTGACCTCCGCCGCGGTGGCGGCCCGTTGGGAGGCGCTTGTCGGCACCGAGATCGCCGCCCGTTGCCGACCGGAGAGCCTGCGCGACGGCGAGCTCGTCCTGGCCGCAGAGTCCACCGCCTGGGCCACCCAGATCAAGCTCCTGGTGCCGAAGCTGATGACCCGGATCGCCGCCGAGCTGGGCCCGCGGGTGGTGATCCGGATCCGGGTGCACGGCCCCACCGCGCCCACCTGGCGCAAGGGCCCGCTGCGCGTGAACGGCCGCGGCCCGCGCGACACCTACGGCTGAACCCCTTGCCTCCACGTATGATCCGCCGCCGATCGACCGGCGTCGCTGCCCGCCCACGACCCGCGGTTCGGCGAGGTTTCGCAGCACATGGGCGGGGTGCGCCAGCGGCCCGGCGGGCGGGCTAGATTCTGTGGGTACGCCGAATGGCGCCTCATCGGTCCGCACGCACCGTCAAGGGTGCGCTCCGCGTGGGGGTACATTTCGGCTCGCCGTTCGGGCGGCACGGATGCCGTCAGGGGGGCGCAATGCCGGTTTCTGCCACGGCGTACCGGTAGACTGGAGAGCGTTCCCCGCGCGTACGGTGCCTGAAATCGCCGTGCGCGCGCCAGATCTAGAGCCCGCCCGACGGGCGGGAGAGAGCGGATCCGCGTGGCGCCGAAGGCACAGCCGAACTCCTACGACGCGAAATCGATCACTGTCCTCGAAGGCCTCGAGGCGGTCCGCAAACGGCCCAGCATGTACATCGGCTCGACCGGCGAGCGTGGCCTGCACCACCTGGTGTGGGAGGTCGTGGACAACGCAGTGGACGAGGCCCTCGCCGGGTACTGCGACACCATCGTGGTCACCCTGCTGGCCGACGGCGGCGTCCGGGTCTTCGACAACGGCCGCGGCATCCCGGTGGACCGGCACCCGGTGGAGAAGCGGCCCGCCGTCGAGGTGGTGCTGACCACGCTGCACGCGGGCGGCAAGTTCGACGGCAAGTCGTACGCGGTGTCCGGCGGCCTGCACGGCGTCGGTGTCTCGGTGGTGAACGCGCTGGCCTCTCGACTCGAGGTGGAGATCCAGCGGGACGGCTACTTCTGGCGGCAGACCTACCTCAACAGCAAGCCCGCCACACCGCCGGTCAGGGGCGCGCCGACCCGCAAGACCGGCACCACGCTCACGTTCTGGGCCGACAGCAAGATCTTCGAGACCACGACGTACGACTTCGAGACCATCACCCGCCGGCTGCAGGAGATGGCGTTCCTCAACCGCGGGCTGTCCATCACCGTCCGGGACGAGCGCGAGGAGACCCCGGTCGAGGTCTCGTACCAGTACAAGGGTGGCATCGAGGACTTCGTCCGGCACCTGAACGCCACCAAGATCGAGATCCACCGGTCGGTGATCGCGTTCTCCGGCGAGGGCGACGGCATCGCCGTCGAGGTCGCGATGCAGTGGAACCAGTCCTACGGCGAGTCTATCTACTCCTTCGCCAACACGATCAACACCCACGAGGGCGGCACCCACGACGAGGGCTTCCGTTCCTCGCTGACCTCCATCGTGAACAAGTGGGCGCGGGACAAGAAGTTCATCAAGGAGAAGGAAGACAACCTCACCGGCGACGACATCCGGGAGGGCCTGGCCGCGATCGTCTCGGTGAAGCTGGCCAACCCGCAGTTCGAGGGCCAGACCAAGACCAAGCTGGGCAACACCGAGGCGAAGACGTTCGTGCAGAAGGTCTGCAACGAGTGGCTGGCCGACTGGTTCGAGCGCAACCCGACCGAGGGCCGGGTCATCATCACCAAGGCCACCGCCGCCTCCCGGGCCCGCAAGGCCGCCCAGGAGGCACGCAAGCTGGCCCGCCGCAAGGGCGCGCTGGACTCGATGGGGCTTCCCGGCAAGCTGGCCGACTGCCGGTCCACCGACCCGCGCGAGTCCGAGGTGTTCGTGGTCGAGGGCGACTCGGCCGGCGGCTCGGCGAAGTCCGGCCGGGACTCGATGTTCCAGGCGATTCTGCCGATCCGTGGCAAGATCATCAACGTGGAGAAGGCCCGGATCGACCGGGTGCTGAAGAACACCGAGGTCCAGTCGATCATCACAGCGCTCGGCACCGGCATCCACGACGAGTTCGACATCAGCAAGCTGCGGTACCACAAGATCGTGCTGATGGCCGACGCCGACGTGGACGGCCAGCACATCCGCACCCTGCTGCTGACGCTGCTGTTCCGGTTCATGCGGCCGCTGATCGAGGCCGGGAACGTCTATCTGGCTCAGCCGCCGCTGTACAAGCTGCGCTGGCAGCGGGAGACCGCGGAGTACGCCTACTCCGACCGGGAGCGGGACGCGCTGGTCGAGGCGGGCACCCGGGCCGGCAGGCGGCTGCCCAAGGAGGACGGCATCCAGCGCTACAAGGGCCTCGGCGAGATGAACGCCAAGGAGCTGTGGGAGACCACGATGGACCCCACCACCCGCATCCTGCTGCAGGTGACCCTGGACGACGCCGCCACCGCCGACGAGCTGTTCAGCGTGCTGATGGGCGAGGACGTGGAATCCCGCCGCAGCTTCATCACCCGCAACGCCAAGGACGTTCGTTTCCTCGACATCTGATCTGTTCCCCGGTGCCGCAGCCGCAAGAATGTCCACCTGGGACAGTCACGATAGGACAGTGAGTTGACAGACACCACCATCGAGAACGGCGGCCACAGCCGGATCGAGCCCGTCGACATCCAGCTTGAGATGCAGCGCAGCTACATCGACTACGCGATGAGCGTGATCGTCGGCCGCGCGCTCCCGGACGTGCGCGACGGGCTCAAGCCGGTGCACCGCCGGGTGCTCTACTCGATGTTCGACAGCGGGTTCCGCCCGGACCGGGGGCACGTCAAGTGCGCCCGCGTCGTGGGCGACGTTATGGGCAACTACCATCCGCACGGCGACTCGGCGATCTACGACACCCTGGTCCGGCTGGCCCAGCCGTGGTCGCTGCGGTACCCGCTGATCGACGGCCAGGGCAACTTCGGCTCGCCCGGCAACGACCCGGCGGCCGCCATGCGGTACTGCGTCACCGCCGACGCCAGGATCCGGCTCGACGTCGGCACGGCCCGGATCGGCGACGTGGTGCCCGGCGCCGCACCCGACTCCGACCACGACATCGACCTGAAGGTCCGCGACCGCAACGGCGACGTCGTGGCGGCCACCCGGTTCTTCCACTCCGGCGACCACCGCACCCTGCGGCTGACCACTCGCGAGGGCTACCGCCTCACCGGCACGGAGAACCACCCCGTGCTGTGTCTGGTCAGCCTGCTCGGCGTACCGACCCTGCTCTGGCAGCTACTCGGCGAGCTCCGGCCAGGCGATCATGTCGTGTTGCAGCGGGCGGTGGCGGAGGAGTTCGGCGTGCCGCCGCTGGGGCACGTCGAGGCCGCGACCCTGGCCGGCGCGTTCCTCAGCGAGGGTTGGGTGTCGGAGCGCCGGGCCGGCTTCAAGAACATCGACCCGGACTACTACGGCAGGGTGCTCGCCGCGTACGACATCGCCGTAGGCGGCCCGCGCTACGTCTACCAGCGGACCATCGCATCCGGCAGCAGGCTGCACGAGCTGGACGTCCAGGACATGACGGCGTTGCGCCGCAGCATCCTCGGCGAGATGGTCGGCCACAGCGCCGCCAAGCGGGTGCCCGAGTTCGTCTGGCGAGGTGTGCCGGCGGTGCGGCGGGTGTTCCTGCAGTCGCTGTTCGAGGGTGACGGCTCATCCTCGGTGCTGCCGCGCAACACGATCCAGATCTCGTACTCCACCCGCAGCGAGCAGCTTGCGGAGGACGTGCAGCAGCTACTGCTCGAGTTCGGCGTCATCTCGCGGCTGTGCCGGTACGCCGGTGGCGAGATCAAGGTGGTCATCACGAACCGGCGCGACGCGCGAGCCTTCGCCGCATGTGTCGGCTTCCTCGGCCGCAAGCAGGCGAAGCTGGAGGCCGAGCTCGCCGGCATTCGGCGGGGGAGTCGGGCACTGAGCAGCGACCATGTCCCGTACGTCGCCGACTACATCAGGGACAACGGCGCCGCCAGGTGGACCGAGCGCGAGTGGCTGCGCCGCCACAATGTGGATCGCATCGACCGCTGGGAGCGGGACCGGGCTGAGATCACAGCCAGGATCACCAACCGCGAGGTTCTCGACATCGTCGAGCCGCTCGTCGACGGCCGCTTCTACTACGCCACGGTGGACACGGTCGAAGACGCCGGGGTGCAGCCCGTCTACTCGATCCGGGTGGACACCGAAGACCACGCGTTTGTCAGCAACGGCTTCGTCAGCCACAACACCGAGTGCCGGCTGTCCCCGCTGGCCATGGAGATGCTGCGGGAGATCGACCAGGACACCGTCGACTTCTCCCCGAACTACGACGGCAAGTCCCGCGAGCCCGACATCCTGCCCAGCCGCATCCCGAACCTGCTGGTCAACGGCGGCTCCGGCATCGCGGTCGGGATGGCCACCAACATCCCACCGCACAACCTGCGCGAGGTCGCCGAGGGCGTCTACTGGGCGCTGCACAACCCGGAAGCCACCGATGAGGAGCTGCTCGAGGCGCTGCTGGAGCGGATCAAGGGCCCGGACTTCCCCACCGGGGCGCTCATCGTGGGGCGGGACGCCATCGAGGAGGCGTACCGCACCGGCCGCGGATCGGTCCGGATGCGCGCGGTGGTCACCGTCGAGGAGGACGCCAAGGGGCGCACCATCCTGGTGGCCACCGAGCTGCCGTACCAGGTCAACCCGGACAACCTCGCCGAGACGATCGCGGCACTGGTCAAGGACGGCCGGGTCACCGGCATCAGCGACATCGCGGACGAGTCCTCCGACCGGGTCGGCCAGCGGCTGGTCATCACCCTCCGGCGGGACGCCGTCGCCAAGGTGGTGCTGAACAACCTCTACAAGCACACCCAGCTCCAGACCACGTTCGGCGTCAACGCGCTGGCCCTGGTCGAGGGCGTGCCGCGCACGCTGCGGCTGGACCAGATGGTGCGTTACTACGTGACGCACCAGGTCGAGGTGATCGTCCGGCGGACCCGGTTCCGGCTGCGCAGGGCCGAGGAGCGGGCCCACATCCTGCGTGCGCTGCTCAAGGCGCTGGACCAGCTCGACGCGGTCATCGCGCTGATCCGGGCCAGCGAGTCGGCCGAGGCGTCCAAGGCCGGCCTGATGGCGCTGCTGGACATCGACGAGATCCAGGCCACCGCCATCCTGGACATGCAGCTGCGCCGGCTGGCCGCCCTGGAGCGGCAGAAGATCATCGACGAGTACGCCGAGCTGGAGGCTCTGATCGCGGACCTGAACGCGATCCTGGCCAGCGAGGCCCGGCAGCGGCAGATCGTCCGCGACGAGCTCGCCGAGATCGTGGAGAAGTACGGCGACGAGCGGCGTACCAGGATCGTGCCCTACGACGGCGACGTGTCGATCGAGGACCTGATCGCCCAGGAGGACGTGGTGGTCACCATCACGGCCACCGGGTACGCCAAGCGGACCAGGACCGACCTGTACCGGTCGCAGCGCCGCGGCGGCAAGGGCGTGCAGGGTGCCGCGCTGAAGCAGGACGACATCGTCGCCCACTTCTTCGTCACGTCCACCCACGACTGGATCCTGTTCTTCACCAACAAGGGACGGGTCTACCGGCTCAAGGCGTACGAGCTGCCGGAGGCCAACCGGGCCGCCCGGGGGCAGCACGTGGCCAACCTGCTGCCGTTCCAGCCGGACGAGCGCATCGCGGAGGTCATCACGCTGCGGGACTACACCGTTGCGCCGTACCTGGTGCTGGCCACCAAGGGCGGGCTGGTGAAGAAGACGAAGCTCACCGACTTCGACTCCAACCGGGCCGGCGGCATCGTGGCGATCAACCTGCGCGACGACGACGAGCTGATCAACGCGGCGCTGATCGCCCCCGAGCAGGACCTGCTGCTGGTCAGCCAGCAGGCGCAGTCGATCCGGTTCCATGCCGACGACGAGGCGCTGCGGCCGATGGGGCGGGCCACCTCGGGCGTGATCGGGATGCGGTTCGCCGGCGACGATGAGTTGCTGTCGATGATGGTTGTCACAGCCGGCATGGACGTGCTGGTCGCCACCGGCGGCGGTTACGCCAAGCGGACCAAGATTGAGGAGTATCCGGTCCAAGGGCGGGGAGGTAAGGGGGTACTGACCGCCAAGATCGTCGCCAGGCGGGGTGGGCTCGTTGGCGCTCTGGCCGTACTCTCGGACGACGAGCTGTACGCAATCACGTCAAACGGAGGCGTGATCCGCACCAGTGCGCGTGAGGTGCGGCGGGCACAACGGCAGACGATGGGAGTGCGCCTGATGAACCTTCCCGAGGGCGTCAACCTCGTGGCCATCGCCCGAAATGCGGAAGAACCGGACGAGGACTGAGGGTATGACCGAGTCGCGTTACCCCGGCCTGGACAAGGCCAATGGCGAGCATCGCGACGGCTTTGCCAGCAGGTATGCCGACCTGGGACACGGCTACGACTCCGGCGCGCAGCCGGCGGCCGGAGCGGGTGCCAACGGGTCGCCGGCGACGAACGCGGCGCCGGCGGGAGGTTACGACCCGGCTGCCACCCAGTTCGCCCACGGCCCGGTCGACAGCCCGCCGCCACCGCTCGCGCCCGCTCCGGCCGGCCCGGACAGCGGCGCGACCCGCGCGGTGAGCGTGGACAGCGGCGCCACCCGGGGGGCGTCTCCCTCCGAGTACGGCGGGTACGACCTGTCCAAGATCGGCGGCACGGCGACGTACGGCAGAGGTTCGGGGAGCTCCCCGAGCGGCTCGTCGTACGGCTCGGGGCGGTCCGGTGGCTCGGGGGTGTCCGGCTCGGTCACCGGCTACGACCCGGCGACGTACACCCCGCCGTCGTCGTACGGGCACACCTACGGCTCCTCGGACGGCTCGACGTACCGGGTCGGCCGCGACGGCAGCGTGCGGAAGCTCGGCGTTGACACCCAGACCGGCCTGCCGCCGGCCACCGGCACCATGGGCCGCTCCGCGTTGGCGAACACCCCGCGGGGCCCGCGCCGCGCACGACTGCAGCTCAAGCACATCGACCCCTGGTCGACGATGAAGTTCACCCTGGTGCTGTCGGTGGCGCTGTTCGTGGTGTGGATGATCGCCGTCGGGCTGCTGTACGGCGTGCTCGGCGGCATGGGCGTGTGGGACAAGGTCAACAGCCTGTACGACCAGGTCGCCGGCGGCAACCTCATCACGGCGAGCTTCGTGCTGAGCAGCGCCGCGGTGATCGGTGCGATCAATATCGTGCTGTTCACCGCGCTGGCCACCGTCGGCTCGTTCGTCTACAACCTCTGCTCCGACCTGGTCGGCGGCATCGAGCTGACCCTGTCCGAACGCGACTGACCCGGCCTGCCGCTGCATCACCTACCGCAGCGCCCGCCCTTGAACAGCGCGCGGAACCTAGCCAGGTGGTAGGACAGCCATCCCTGTTGTCATACAGACATACTGTCTGTATGTTTTGGCCGAGGCGACGGGCGGAGGACCGTCCGCGTCTCCGGCGAGGGGAGGCGGCGCATGGCGATCAGCTCGGCGCTCGGCACGGAACGCACCATCGAACTGCCCGCCGGCACGCTGGCCTACCGGGAGTGCGGCGCCGGCCCGCCGGTGGTGTTCGTGCACGGGCTGCTGGTCAACGGCGACCTGTGGCGGGCGGTGGTGCCCCCAGTGGCCGATGCGGGGTACCGCTGCGTGACTCCGGACTGGCCGCTCGGCTCGCATCGTTACCCGCTGCGGGCCGGGGCCGACCTGAGCCCGCCCGGGTTGGCCCGGCTGGTGGCCGACTTCCTCGTGGCGCTGGACCTCGCCGACGCCACCCTGGTGGCCAACGACACCGGCGGGGCGATCACCCAGCTCGTGATGACCCGGCACCCGGAACGGGTCGGCCGGGTGGTGCTGACGTCGTGCGACTGCTTCGAGTCGTTCTTCCCCCGGCCCTTCAACCTGCTGCCGGCGGCCGCCCGGCTGCCCGGGTTCGGCTGGCTGCTCGCCCAGGGACTGCGGTCCCGCCGGGTGCAGCGGCTGCCCATCGGCTACGGGCTGGTCAGCCACGCACCGATCGAGCCGGCGATCATGGAGTCCTACCTGGCGCCGAGCCGCCGGGACGCCGGGATCCGCCGGGACCTGACCCGGTTCCTCCGCGGCGTGCACCGGCGGTACACCCTGGACGCGGCCCAGCGGCTGCCGGACTTCGACCGGCCGGTGCTGCTGGCCTGGGCGGCCGACGACCGGCTGTTCCCGGTGGCGAACGCGACCCGGCTGGCTGGGCTGCTGCCCGACGCCCGGGTGGAGCTCATCGAGCGCAGCCGGACCTTCGTGCCGGAGGACCAGCCGGCACGGCTGGTCGAGCTGGTGGTGAAATTCCTGGGGTGACCCGCCGTACCCAGGCCGAGCGCTCGGAGAGCACCCGGGCCGCGCTGCTCGCCGCCGCCCGCGAACTGTTCGCCGAGCGCGGCTACGCGGCGGTGAGCACCGAGGATGTGGTGGCCGCCGCCGCGGTGACCAGGGGTGCGCTGTACCACCACTACCGCCACAAGCGGGACCTGTTCCGGGCGGTGTTCGAGCAGCTCGAGGCGGACCTGGTGACCCGGCTGGCCGGCGCGGTGGGCGAAGCCGCCGACGCGGCCACCGCGATGGACCGCGGGCTGGTGGCGTTCCTTGACGCCTGTCTGGAGCGGGACACCGCCCGGATCGCGCTGCTGGACGCCCCCGGGGTGCTCGGCTGGCAGGAGTGGCGGGAGATCGAGGCGCGGTACGGGCTGGGGCTGGTCCTCGCGGCGCTCAGCCGGGCGATGCGGGAGGGGCTGGTGGCAGAGCAGCCGGTCGAGCCGTTGGCGCACGCGCTGTTCGGGGCGCTGACCGAGATGGCGCTGCTGATCGCGAACGCGCCGGACCGGGCCGCCGCGCGCCGGGACGCCGAGGTGGCGCTGCGCGCCCTGGTCGCCGGCCTGCTCCAGCCCCGCTGAACCCTCGCGACCCGGCTCCGGGCCAGCCGGCGGCGGTTCTCGGTCCTATCCTCTGGGCTCGGCGTGCAGGACCTGCACTACACGCATCGGAAGCCGACGCTTTTCTTCGTCATTTACCCGAATCACCCAATGGTACATGCCTGGCTTATGAAATATGAGACCGTCTATCGTTATAGTTAGAGGGACAACCTGCGAGTCTCCCGCAGGAAGAAGGGGTGGGCGGCCGACACTGAACTGTCCCCCCAACTCGTACACGTCCGTCTCTGCCGCATCGTGCTGCGGGCCGTCGCCGAGTTTCACCCGGTCGTTATCTTCGTCTTCAAGGCAGAGCGCGATTCTGTGCATCCGGTTCGTCTCGGTGTAAGGCACTTCTACGACGATCCCGACGCTCATACGCGCATGGCGGGCAGGGAATTGCGAGATCTGGACACCATTCCAACCGACACCGAGGGCATAGATCTTTCCCTGCACCGTCTCCGCCGAGTCGGCCAGGAACGCGTCAATGCTAATGTCCATCGCGGTCATACATGCTCCTTGACTCCAAGAGGGCTACGGTCATACCGTAGCTGGTACGCGGTCATACGCAACGGTGCACGGCGGGAGTCTCGTGAAGCCCTGGGAGGCGACGGCGATCGAATGGGACGAAGGGGAACGAATCAGAGCTAATCGTCCACCGGGTGTCTGCGTGGGAGGTGGAGGAGGTCTTTTGGCAGTCCCCCGTCCGGCTGAGGAACAAGCGCCACAGGTCCGGAGACTGGAAGATGGTGGGACGCACGCGGGCGGGTCGGTCGCTCACCGTCGTAGTGACGCTGGACGCGCGCCGAGCTGTGCTCAGACCGATCACTGGCTGGCACGCCACCGCCGGGGAGGTCACGAGGTATCTGGAGGCGTAGCTGTGGCCAATGAACTTGACGCGGAGTACTACCAGGCACACAAGGATGAAGACGAGGAGTGGGGCGAGCCCGAACGTGCACCGTCGAGCGAACGACGCAGACTCGTATCGATGGTTTCTGTGCGTTTCAGCCCAGAGGAGGTCGCCGCCGTCCGAGCTGCGGCGGCTGTGCAGGGTGAGTCAGTCTCGAACTTCATCAGGCAGGCGTCGCTCGAAAGGAGCGGCGTCCGGGCAGTTGGTGGTCGCACTTACGAAGCCGGCGGGATAGTGTACGCGACTACCGGAACAGGTACCGCGTTGCCGCCGGCTACGGTGGTGATCCAAGGGGCCTTTCAGGGAGGTTTCGTATTGCGCCGTGGTGACGTTGCTGTCTGAGGTGTCCCCAGCACACTGCCATATTGCACGATTATGCGGTTGTGGCCGGAAGGTCGAACCGGCCTCAGCTTCTCGCCTGACTGAGCAAGCGGTGTGATCTCTAGGAAGATACCTACGTGGGACGCAGGACCACGTCTGGCGATCTTAACTGGACCAGGCTCTGGGCCTTCTGCCGGCCTTGGTCTGCCGGTGGGATGGGTGGGCGCATGTGGGACCGCGGGGCCTGCCGGGCCGCTGGATGCCGGTGGCGGTCTGCGTCTGGTGCGCTCGGCCGGGCGGAGTTGGTACTGGTGGTTGATGGTGCCGGGTCTGGTCGGTCTGGTCCGCGCAGCCCGGCGGCTGGTCGCCACGGTCTGCCATCCCACGGGCGGACGCTGTTCCGGTCGCGGGTCTGGCGGCCGGCGCTGGTCCGGGCCGGCCTGCTCGGCTCGGTGGTCGAGGCGGGCGGAGGAGCCGGGGCGGCCGGCGGCCGGGGAGGACGGGTGAGATGCCGTTTTCCCTGGTGGCCGGGGGTGGGGTAACCTCGTGCCTCGTGCGTGCGGGCCTGTAGCTCAGTCGGTTAGAGCGCTTCCCTGATAAGGAAGAGGCCGGAGGTTCAAGTCCTCCCAGGCCCACGTGAAGAAACTGGTGCTGCTGTTGGCCGCCGTCGCGGGCGGGTTGTTCTTCGTCAAGAAGCGTAGGGCGTCGCGGGCGGAGGCTGACCTCTGGCACGAGGCGACCTCCGGCCCCGAGGCGAGCTGACCCGAGGCGGGCAACCACAGCGACGCCCGCCCCGAACAGCCCGGCCCAACCGTAGAGCTGCCGCACGCTGAAGTGCGACGGCGCGAGCTACCATGGGCGCGCCGTCCATCACGATTGCGGGGACGTAGCTCAATTGGCAGAGCACTGCCTTTGCAAGGCAGGGGTTAGGGGTTCGATTCCCCTCGTCTCCACGGGCTGGCCGATGCTGCTCGCCGACTCGCCGGTCGACTTTGCCGTGGCCGCGATGCTGGTCCAGGGGACGCCCCCCTGGACCCCCGCTGCCGGGCTTCGCCCGACGAGCAGGGGTTCGGAGTAGCTGTCGTGAAGGCCTACCACGTGACCGCGCCGACCCGGGGGATCCCAGGAGGCTGTGTGCGACTGCGTACGGCGTTACTGACCCTCATCGCCGCGGGACTGCTGGCCGGCTGCAACGCCACCCCGGCAGCGCAACCCTCGGACACCGAGCCTGCCAGCAGCCCACCGACGACCCGGCGGCCAACCACGGCACCGCCGCGGCGGACCACGCCACCCGCGATAACGCGGGACGGCGCCTGCCCCTACTTCACGCAGGCCTTCGCGCAGCAGACGGTCGGGCAGCACCTGTCCCGCAGCACCGTCACGACGACCGCGCCGTATCCGGGCTGCACGCTGTACCGCCCAGACGGCGACAAGGCCATCGACGTCCGGGTGACGGCGTACCCGACTGCGCTGGCCGCCCAGCGCAAGGCGGTCACGGTGCTCGGCGCCGGCGCAAACCCCACCGACGTCGGCGACAACGGCACGGTGGCCATCGTGGCCGCCGGCGCCAGGCTCGCCGCCAGCAAGGGCCGCTACCTCATCGTGGTCTTCATCAACCAGCAGAGCTCGCTGCAGGCGCACGATCTCGCCTCGGCGGTGGCGGCCAAGATCCACTGACCCCGTGAGAGGATGGCGGGGTCCTGACCAGCGGACACAGCAAAGCCGAAACGAGGAACCCGGTGGCAAGTCAGTACGCGATCCTGCACACAAACCTCGGCGACATCCGCCTCGAGTTGTTCCCCGACCACACCCCCAAGACGGTTCGCAACTTCACCGAACTGGCCGAGGGCGGCCGCGAGTGGACCAACCCTGAGACCGGCGCGAAGACCACCGACCGGCTCTACGACGGCACCGTCTTCCACCGGGTGATCAGCGGCTTCATGATCCAGGGTGGCGACCCGCTCGGCAGCGGCTTCGGCGGCCCCGGTTACAAGTTCGAGGACGAGTTCCATCCCGACCTGCGCTTTGACCGGCCGTACCTGCTCGCGATGGCCAACGCGGGGCCGAACAGCAACGGCTCGCAGTTCTTCATCACGGTCGGCGCGACGCCGCACCTGAACCGCAAGCACACCATCTTCGGCCAGGTCGCCGACGCCGACAGCCGCGCCGTGGTGGACAAGATCGCAAGCACGGAGATCGGCCGGAACGACCGGCCGACCCGCGACATCGCGATCAACTCCGTCGAGATCGAGCGCAGCGACGGCTAAGTGAGCGCAGAGGGCTACCCGCCGGCAGAGCCGGCCGCGCTGCCGCGGTGCTACCGGCACCCGGACCGGGAGACCGGCGTGTCGTGTACCCGGTGCGAGCGGCCGATCTGCCCGGACTGCCTGCGGCCGGCCTCTGTCGGCTTCCAGTGCCCGGAGTGCGTCGCCAGAGGCAAAGCCGGTGTCCGCGTTGCCGCCGCACCGTACGGCGGGGCCGTGGTCGATGGCGCGCTGGTGACCATCGTCATCGCGGTGCTGAACGCGGTGACGTACCTGCTGACCGCGCTGAGCAGCTCAGGCGGGTTCCGGGACAACTCGGACTCCACGCTGTTCGTCCGGCTGGCGCTGTGGCCGGTCGCGGTGGCTCAGCGGCACGAGTACTGGCGGCTGGTCACGTCGATGTTCGTGCACTACGGCCCGTTGCACCTGCTCGCGAACATGCTGGCCCTCGGCGTCGTGGGCGCCGGCCTGGAGCCGGTGTTCAGCCGCTGGCGGTACCTGGCGCTGTACGTGACCGCCGGGCTCGGCGGCTCCACCGCGGTGTACCTGTTCGACAACCGGTTCGGCCTCAGCGTGGGCGCATCAGGCGCGATCTTCGGCCTGTTCGGGGCGTACCTGGTGGTGGCGCGGCACGCCAGGCTGGACTACCGGCCGATGCTGATGGTGATCGGGATCAACATCTTCGCCACGTTCGCCATCCCGGGGATCAGCAAGCTGGCCCACTTCGGCGGGTTGTTCACCGGCATCCTGGCGGCGGTGATCCTCGTGTACGCGCCGAAGGGGCGGAACCGGACGCCGGTGCAGGTCTTCGGGCTCGGCGCGGTGATCGCCGCGATGGCCCTGCTGGTCGTGTTCCGGACCACCCAGCTCGTCGGCTAGCGGACGGCTAGCGGCGCATGGCGGCCACCGCGGCGGCGACCTCGCCCGGGTCGGCGCCCAGCGAGCGGCGGCCGAGCACGATGAGGTCGTCACCGGCGTCGATCTCGAGCGTGCGGCTGGTCAGCCCGAGGCGCCGCCGCTCGTCCACCCGGACGTCGGTCACCTCCGCCCACGGCAGCCGGACCCGACGGGTCGGCGTGCGCACCGACAGCCCGCCGTCGTCCGCAGCCAGCCGGGGTCGCCACAGCAGGTCGGAGGCCGCCAGCGCGAGCAGCCCGAGGCCGGCCACCGTGCCGAGGAACCGGCCTGGGGCGTCAGTGACCGCGGTCAGTGCGAGCAGGACGGCACCCGTCGCGGCGGCCAGGCCGGTCTCCACGGTCCGGACCGACCAGCGCACGCACGGACTCCCGAAGTTATCCACAGATGTGGATGATGCTGTTGATGAAATGACAGCCGTGTAATGCCACTCGGTTGGGGGATTGCGCCAGCGTGTCAGCGCCAGCGCACGGCCATGCCGAGGCCGCCGATCAGCAGCCCGAAACCCACCGCGAAGTTCCACGCGCCGAGGCTCTTCATGACCGGAACCCGGTCGCCGGCCAGGTAGTTGGTCACGATGTACGCCAGTCCGAGGACCAGCAGTACGGCGATCAGCACCGGGTACCACGAGGGGCTCGGCCCCTTCTTCTTGGTGATGGTCGCCGCCGACGGCATGACCTCGGCGGGCGGCGTGTAGACGGTCTTCTTGCGGACCTTTGACTTGGGCACGGTGCGCTCTCCTCGAACCAGTACGTCCGGGTTAGCGTAGACGGAACGACGCTTTACCGGGGAACCCCCCGCGCAGACGCGAGCTTGCGGAGCGTCTTCCCGGGGTGGAAGCGTGGGGGCACATGGGCGGCAGAATCGGAGACAGGGTGTGGGTCGGCCTGGTGCCGGTCGCCTGCCTGCTCGCCGGGCTGCTGTTCGGCACCAGCGCGGAGACCGCCCGCGGCACCGACCTGCGCGCGGACCGCCGCCCCGACCTGGCCGGCCTCATCATCGACACCGAGCGGAAGGTCGCCGGCTACAGCGACCGGGTCACCGCGCTGGAGGACCAGGTGGACGCCCTGGACGAGGCCGGTGCCAAGAACGACGGCCGGGTGAAGGCGGCCCGGGACAGGGCCGGCACGCTGGCCGGGCCGGTCGGGCTGCTGCCGATGCGCGGGCCGGCGGTGACCGTGGTCCTCGACGACGCGCCCCGCCGCCCGGACGGCAGCCTGCCGCCGAACGCCCGCAACGCCGACGACGTGGTCGTCCACCAGCAGGACGTACAGGCCGTGGTGAACGCGCTGTGGGCCGGCGACGCCGACGCGATGACCGTCATGGGTCAGCGGATCATCGCCACCGGGGCGGTCAAATGTGTCGGGAACACGCTCCTGCTCTACGGTCATGTGTACTCGCCGCCGTTCCGGATCACCGCCATCGGCGATCCGGGACGGCTACGGCGCGCACTGGACCGCTCGGGTGGTGTCCAGGAGTACCGCCGAGCCGTTGAGTACTTCGGCCTCGGCTACGACGTGACCGACGAACGGGACGTCACAATGCCTGGGTACGACGGCCCGCTGCGGCTGGGCTACGCCGAAGCAGCGTCCGAGGAGAACTAGGAGAAGACGACCGTGGCGCGACCCGACGACGACCTCGTCGAGCAACTGGAACGGTTCCGCGAGGAACAGCGGGCCGTCCGGGCTGCGCGGCGGGCCGACCGGCACCGGCTCCGGACCGACGATCCGGACCAGGCGGCCGGACCGCCCGGCGTCGGCGGGGGCACGAGCGTCCCCGCCGGGCCGGCCGGCACCGGCACGCTGGCCGCCGGCGAAACCGTGACGGCTGTCGAGCATCTGGTGGGGAATGTCGCGGGGCCAGGCGACCCGACGGGGGAGCGCGAGGCGGGCGGCCACGATGGCGCGACCGACCAGGGTGGCGCGACCGACGACGGCGACGCGGTCGGCAAGAGCGACGCGGTCGGCAAGAGCGACGCGACCGACCAGGGCGACGCGACCGACCAGGGCGACGCGTCCGGCGCGGGCGAGGTGGAGGCCGGGCCTGGTCCGGCGGGCGGGCTGTCCAACCGCGAGGTGATGTTCGAACGGATCCGTACCGGCGTCCGCGGCCTCGGCCAGGCACTGATCACCTTCGGCGTGATCATCCTGCTGTTCGTCGTGTACGAGCTGTGGATCACCGATCTGTTCAACAAGCAGAAGCAGGGTCAGCTCGCGCACCAACTGTCCGACACCTGGGACCGCGGGGATGACCCGCTGGCCCCCCCGACCGTCGGCGAGCCGGGAGCCAAGGTCCGCAGTATCCCGCTCGGCGAGGGCATCGCGCTGATCCGCATCCCCGCGCTGGGCCTGGACTACGTCCGGGTGATCGTGGAGGGCACCAGCGAAGCCTCGCTGGCCGAGGGCCCGGGGCACTACGTGACCACCGCGCTGCCCGGGCAGCTCGGCAACTTCGCCGTCGCCGGGCACCGGGTCGGCAAGGGCTCGCCGTTCCTCGACCTGGACCGGCTCAAGGCCGGCGACGCGATCGTGATCGAGACCAAGACCTCGTACTTCGTGTACCGCGTGCTGGGCGACCGCCGCACCGGCGACCCGTCCGTGCCGGGCGAGTTCGGGATCCCCGGGCAGCAGATCGTCGACCCGTCAGAAACGGACGTGATCAGACCGGTGCCGGGTCACCCCGGGCTGGCACCGAACGGGCGGTTCCTCACGCTGACCACCTGCCACCCGCGGTTCTCCGCCCGGGAGCGCCTGATCATCCACGCCGTGCTGAACGGGCCGGCATGGCCGAAGTCCAAGGGCCTGCCGCCCGTTCTCAAGGGGTGACCGTGTACACCTGGATCTGGCGCAAGCTCCCCGGCGGCCTACCCGGCAAGATCGCCGGCTGCGCCATCCTGTTCCTCGTCGTGGCCGCGCTGCTGTTCTTCGTCGTCTTCCCGTACGTCGAGCCGCGGCTGCCGTTCAACGACGTGACCGTGAACCAGTGACCGCCGCCAGCCGCCGAGTGGCGCGGATCCTGGTCGTCGACAACTACGACAGTTTCGTCTACAACCTGTTCCACTACCTGACCGAGCTGGGTGCGCACTGCGTGGTCCGCCGCAACGACGCCCCGGGCGTGGCCGAATTGGACGGGCTGGACGGCGTGCTGGTCAGCCCCGGTCCGGGCACCCCGCAGCAGGCCGGCGCCAGCATGGCGGTGGTCCGGGCGTGCGCCGGGCGCGGGCTGCCGCTGCTCGGCGTCTGCCTCGGGCACCAGGCGATCGGCGCGGTCTGGGGCGGCGTGGTGCGGCGGGCGCCGGCGCTGCTGCACGGCTCGACTTCGCAGGTGTACCACCAGGGAGCCGGCGTGCTGGCCGGGCTGCCCTCCCCGTTCGCCGCCACGCGGTACCACTCGCTGGCGGTGGCCGAGCCGACGCTGCCGCCCGAGATCGAGGTAACCGGGCGCACCGCGGCCGGCGAGGTGATGGCCCTGCGGCACCGGACGCTGCCGATCGAGGGCGTGCAGTTCCACCCCGAGGCGGTGCTCACCGAGCACGGTCACCTGCTGCTTGCCAACTGGCTGGCCGGCTGCGGCGACCCGACCGCCCGGGAGCACGCCGCCGCACTGGACGCCCCGTACGCCGCGCTGCGGTCAGCCGCGTTCACCGGCTGACCGCAGCATGCCTCAGGCCGCGGTGTAGAGGAACGCGTTCGGCTTGGAAGCGGTGCCGGTGTCGGCCACCATCGTGACCGTGACCGCGCCGGGAGCCTGCTGTGCCGGAGTTGTGACGCGGATGGTGTTCTGGTCCACGTGGACGAGTTTGGTCCCGGCCTTGTCGCCGAACGTCACGCTGGTCACGCCGCCGAGGTTCGTGCCGACGATGGTGACCTCGTCGCCTCCCTTCTGCGTGCCGGTGTTCGGGCTGATGCTGGTGAATGTGGGGGCCGGCGCCTGCTCCGGCGGCTTCTCCGGGACGACGGAGAGGATGATCTGCTGGTCCTTCGTCACCGGGGTGTCCTTCGGCGGGTCGGACTTCCACACCACGCCGGCCGCGTAGTCACTGCCGTCGGTCGGCACCGCCTCCACCGGCTTGACGTTCGTGTAGCCCTGCTGGGCCAGCAGGATCTGGGCCTCGGTGGCCTTCTTGCCGACCACGTCGGGCATCCCAGCCTTGCCGTTGCTCGTCTGCACCTGCACGGTGGTGCCGGGCGCGGCCTGGGTGCCCGCCTTCGGGGTGCTGCCCAGCACGGTGCCGGCCGGTTTGTCGCTGTTGACCGGCGCCTCCACCGGCTTGAAGCCCGCGCTGGTCAACGCCTGCGCGGCGGCGGCGTAGTTCGAGAACTGGGTCACGTCCGGTATCTCGCGGGTGGCCGGCGCGCGGCCGACGGTCAGCGTCACGGTGGCGCCCTGGGCGACCTGGCTGTTGGCGACCGGGTCCTGCTTGAGCACCCTGCCGACCTGCGCCCGGTTGGTCACGACCTGTTCCGCGGTGGTGCCGACGTTGAAGCCCTGAGCGATCAGCTTCGCCCGGGCGGCGTCCTCGGTCAGTCCGAGCACCGGCGGCACGGTGACCTTGGCCGGCGGCGGGGGCGACTTGAGCAGGTTCATGGTGATCAGCGCGGCCACCACGAAGACCGCCACGACGGCGAGCCCGAGCAGCACGAATGCCAGCGCCCGGCGGTTGCCCCGGTCGTCGTCGCCGGTGTCGGCGTACGTCGCGGGCAGCCTCGTGGCGCGGGTGGTGAGCGGGCCGCCCAGCACCGTCGTGCGCTCTTCGTCGCTCATCACCGGCTCGGCCTGCACCGGGCGGCCGGACATCGCGCGCAGCAGGTCGGTGCGCATCTCGCCCGCGGTCTGGTACCGGTTCATCGGGTGCTTCGCCAGCGCCTTCATCACGATCGCGTCCACCGCTGGCGGCACGTCCCGGTTGACCTGGGACGGCGGGGTGGCGTTCTCCCGGACGTGCTGGTACGCCACCGCGACCGGCGAGTCACCGGTGAACGGCGGGTGTCCGGTGAGCAGTTCGTACAGCAGGCAGCCGAGGGAGTACACGTCGCTGCGGGCGTCCACCTTCTCGCCCCGCGCCTGCTCCGGCGACAGGTACTGCGCGGTGCCGATCACCGCCTGCGTGGAGGTGACGGTGGCCGCGTTGTCGGCCACCGCGCGGGCGATGCCGAAGTCCATCACCTTGATCGCGCCGGTCTTGGTGATCATCACGTTGGCGGGCTTGATGTCACGGTGCACGATCCCGGTGCGGTGGCTGAAGTCCAGCGCGGAGCAGATGTCCGCGGCGATCTCCATCGCGCGCTGCGGGTGCAGCGGGCCCTCCGCCTTCAGCACGTCGCGCAGCGTCCGCCCGTCGACGTACTCCATCACGATGTACGGCGCGTGCCCGTTCGGGCCGATGCCCGGCGTCTCGTCGCCGGTGTCGTACACAGCAACGATCGAGGGATGGTTCAGCGCGGCGGCAGCTTGCGCCTCGCGGCGGAACCGCACCTGGAACGACGGGTCGCGGGCGAGGTCGGCGCGCAGCACCTTGATGGCGACCTCGCGGCCCAGGCGCACGTCGCGGCCGTGGTGCACCTCCGCCATGCCGCCGTAGCCGAGGGTGTCCCCGACCTGGTAGCGGCCTCCGAGCAGGCGTGGCTGTGTCATTGCGTCCTCAGTTTGTTGTCGTTCTTATTGACAGGTACGACGACGAGCACCACGTGGCCGTTCTCGTCGGGTACCACCCGTACTACCTGACCCGGTCCGCCGGTGGCGTCGGGGTCGAACACGGTCGAGACGGTGTACCGCAGAGCGCGCAGCTCCCGCTCCACCGCGGAGTGGTCGCGGTGCTCGAGGCTGCGCGGGCTCAACGGCGGCAGCGAACCGGGAATCTCCGCACCGGGGTCAGGACTGGTGGGCTGGCCGCCCGGTGACGGCCCGCTGCTCGGTGCCGGCGTGCCGGTCGGCCCGGGCCGGTTGCTCTTGTTGATCAGCAGGACCGTGCCGGTGATCAGCAGCGCGATGCCCAGCACGCAGAGCAGCACGACCACGAGCATCCGGCCACGGCCGTTCAGACCTCCGCGAGGCCGTCCGGGGTGGCGCCGGACCGCTCGGCGCCGGACCGCTCGGCGCCGGACCGCCTGGCACCGGACCGCTCGGCACCGGACCGCTCGGCACCGGACCGCTCGGCACCGGACCGCTCGGCACCGGACGGCTCGGCGCCGGACCGCCTGGCACTGGACGGCTCGGGACGTGACCGCTCGGGACCGGACGGCTCGGGACGGGACCCCCCGGGACCGGACGGCTCGGGACGGGACTCCCCGGGACCGGCCCCCCCGGGACAGCTGCAGGTGGCCCGCCGGGGACGGCTCCGCCGGGCACCCGACCGGTCGGCGCGTGCGGCATCGGGCCGGCGTGGATCGGCGCGGCCATCGGCGGCATGGTGTGCGGGCCCGCGTGGCCGCTGCGCACCGCGCGCACCGCCGCGGCGAGTTGGCCGCCGGTGGGGAACCGCTGCCGGGGGTCCTTGGCCATGGCACGCGCCACGAGATGGTGCACGGGCGGCGCGATGTCGGCCGGCAGCGGCGGCGGGGTGTCCCGGATCTGCATGATCGCCACCGTCACCGGGTTGTCCGCCACGAACGGCAGCCGTCCGGCCAGGCACTCATACGCGACCACGCCCAGGGAGTAGACGTCGCTCGCCGCGTTCACGATGCGGCCCTCGGCCTGCTCGGGGCTGAAGTACTGCGCGGTGCCGACCACCATCCCGCTCTGCGTCAGCGGCACCGTGTCGGCCACCCGGGCGATGCCGAAGTCGGTGATCTTCACGACCCCGTCCGGTGCCACCAGCAGGTTCCCCGGCTTGACGTCGCGGTGCACCATGCCGGCCCGGTGCGCGGCATCCAGCGCGACGGCCGCCTGCGCCACTATGTCCAGCGTCCGGTCGGTCGGGATGCGGCCGCCGCGCGCCAGGATGGCGGACAGCGGCTCGCCCTCGACCAGCTCCATCACCAGGTACGCGGTCCTGGCCTCGTCGGTGTCGTCGTTGTCGACTACGCCGTCTCTCGCGCCCGCGGCGCCTGGCACCCCGACCTCGCCGTAGTCGTACACGCTGGCGATCCCGGGGTGCGACAGCGAGGCCGTCATCCGCGCCTCGGTGCGGAACCGCTCCAGGAAGGTCGGGTCGGAGGTGAACTCGCTCTTCAGCACCTTCACCGCGACGTGCCGCCCGAGCAGCTCGTCCTCCGCGCGCCAGACCTCGCCCATGCCGCCGATGGCGATCCGGCTGATCAGCCGGTACCGGCCGCCGAGCTGGGTGTCCTGGGTCAGGGAGGCCATCGCCTAGTTGCCTCCCTGGACGCCGAGGATCGCCTGCATGACGTCCTTCGCGACCGGCGCGGCCTTCTTGCCGCCGGTGGTCTCGTTGCCGGAGACGCCGCCGCTCTCGATGATCACCGCGACCGCCACCTTTGCGGTGCCGTCCTTGCTCGCGTACCCGACGAACCAGGCGTGTGGCGGCTGCTGGAAGCTGCCGTCCGGGTTCTGCGGCCCGTGGTCGGCCGTGCCGGTCTTGCCGCCCACGTCGTACCCGGGGATCTGGGCGAGCGTGCCGGTGCCGCTCTGGACCACACTCACCATCATCGACCCGAGCTTGTCCGCGACGTCGACCGGCATCACCTCCGACTCCTTGCCCCGGTCGGTGCGCTTGACCGTGGACAGGTCGGGTGCCCGCTCCTCCCTGACCAGGAACGGCTGCTCGAGCCGGCCGTGGTTGGCCACCGCGGCGGCGATCATGGCGCCCTGCAGCGGGGTGATCTGCACGTCCTTCTGGCCGATCGCGGACAGCGCCAGGGCCGCCTGGTCCGGGATGGGGCCGATGGTGCTGGGCGCCACCGCAAGAGGCATCGCGAAGCCCTGGTCGGTGATGCCGAACGCCTCGGCCTGCTGGCGTACCGCCTCCTGCTTCAGGTCAAGGGCCAGCTTCGCGAACGCGGTGTTGCAGGAGATGGTCAGCGAGTGCTGCAGGCTGTCCGGGCCGCCGCCGTTGCAGCTCTCGCCGCCGAAGTTGCGCAGCTTGCGGCTGCTGCCGGGCAGCGGCAGCGCGTCCGGGGCCTCGATCTGGGTGTCCGGCTGGTACCCGTTCTTCAGCGCGGCCGCGGACACGATCACCTTGAACACGCTGCCCGGGGGGTACCGCTCGTTGATCGCCCGGTTGGTCAGCGGGTTGTCCGGGTCCTTGCGGAGCTTGTTGTCCGCCGCGATCACCTTCTTCGGGTCGTGGCTGGCCAGCGCGCTCGGGTCGTAGGACGGCGTGCTCACCATGGCCAGGATCGCGCCGGTCGTGGGGTCGAGCGCGACCACCGCGCCCTTGCGGCCGGCCATCGCCTTGTACGCCGCCTGCTGGGCGCGTCCGTTGATGGTCAGCACCACGCTGCCGCCCCGGGCGTCCCGTCCGGTGATCAGGTCCACGAACCGCCTGGTCAGCAGCCGGACGTCGCTGCCGGACAGGATCGGGTCCTCCGCCTTCTCCAGGCCGGTCTTGACGGTGTTGCCGTCGGCGTCGCGGAACTGCGAGTAGTACCCCGTCAGCGCCCCGTACAGCGCGCCGTACGGGTACGTGCGCAGGTACCGCAGCCGGTCGTTGGTCTCCTTCGAGGTGGCGATGGCCCGGCCGTCCACCACGATCGCGCCCCGCTGCTGCTGGAACTCATCCAGCAGCGTGCGCTGGTTCGACTGGTCGTTCCGCAGCCGGTCGGCGCGCACCACCTGCACATAGTTCGCGTTGCCGATGAGCAGCGCGAACAGCACCATCACCGCGACGGCGACCCGCCGGACGGGGGCGTTCACGGTCTCACCACCTCGGTAACGGCCTCGGCCAGGGGCGGCTTCGGGGTCGGCGGCGCCGCCGGCCGTCGGGCGCCGTCGGAGACCCGCATCAGCAGCCCCACCAACGCGAAGTTGGCCACCAGCGAGGAGCCCCCGTAGGACAGGAACGGCGTGGTGAGGCCGGTCAGCGGGATCAGCTTGGTGACGCCGCCCACCACCACGAAGACCTGCCAGGCCAGCGAGAACGCCAGCCCGGCCGCGAGCAGCTTGCCGAAGGAGTCGCGGACCAGCAGCGCGGCGCGGAACCCGCGCTCGACCAGGATCGCGTACACCATCAGGACGGCGACCAGCCCGAACATGCCAAGCTCCTCGCCCACCGCGGAGACGATGAAGTCCGTCTTGGCGAACGGCACCAGTTCGGGGTGCCCGTGGCCCAACCCGGTGCCGAACAGCCCGCCGGTGGCCAGCCCGAACTGCGACTGCAGGATCTGGGTCGCGCTGGCCTTGTGCGCGAACGGGTGTAGCCAGAACTCCACCCGGGTCTGCACGTGGCTGAACATGTGGTACGCCACGAACGCGCCGGCGACGAACAGCAGTACGCCGATGATCAGCCAACTCGTCCGCTCGGTGGCCACGTACAGCATCACCACGAAGATGCCGAAGAACAGCAGCGAGCTGCCGAGGTCGCGTTCGCCCACGAGAACCAGGACGCTCGCCGCCCACGCGACGATGACCGGACCGAGATCCCGCCCGCGGGGCAGGTCTATCCCCACGAACCGGCGGCTGGCCAGGCTGAGCACGTCCCGCTTGTCCACCAGGAAGGCGGCGAAGAAGACCAGCAGCGCCAGCTTGGCGAACTCCCCCGGCTGGATGGAGAACCCCGGCGCCTTGAGCCAGATCTTGGCCCCGTTCACCTCGGAGAACCGGCTCGGCAGCAGCGCCGGCAGGGCCAGGAACACCAGCCCGGCGAAGGCCAGCGTGTACGCGTACCGGGCCAGCGTCTTGTGGTTGCGGATGATCAGCAGGGTGGCGATGAACAGCCCCAGGCCGAGCCCGGTCCAGACGATCTGCACGCTGGCGTCGCCGCGCGGCACCGGGTCGCCGCCCTGCAGGGCGCGCTGCGCCGAGGCGATGTCCAGGCGGCGGATGAGCACCAGGCCGAGGCCGTTCAGCAACGCCACGCAGGGCAGCAGCAGCGGGTCGGCGTACGGCGCCAGGATCCGCACCACGATGTGCGCGGACAGCCACAGCAGGGCGAACCCGGTGCCGTAGGTGACCACGTCGGTGCCCACGTGGTTGCTCGTGTTCAGGTCCACCACGGCGTCCGCGGCGGTGACCAGGACCACCGCGAACAGCAGCATGGCCAGCTCCACGCCACGGCCGGTGCGCGGTGGCGGGTCGCCCGTGGCGCGCGCCGCCCGCGCGTCACCCAGGGCCTGGTAGCTCACTCAGCCCACCACCCTGCAGTCCTTGCCCGGTTCGAGCGTCTCGGTGGCGGTGGCCGCCGCGGTGCTGGTGGGTGGCGGCGGGGTGGTCTTCGACGGGGCCGGCCGGGTCGGCCCGGGCGGTGCCTTCGTCGGGTGCGCGGTGGTCCTGGCCGGCGTCGGCGACGGGGTGGCGCCGGGCTTCGGGCACTCCGGCAGCAGGTTGTCGTGCCGCAGCCGGTCCACGATCTGGTCCGCGGCGGCCTGGCTGGTCGCGGTCAGGCTGCCGTCGGTGACCTTGTCCTGGGCGACCTGCTGCAGGTCGGCCACCACCAGGTCCGAGGTGGAGGCCAGCCGGTACAGGTGCACCGGGCCGACGCTGGCGTTGATCCCCCGGTACACGGCGACCCTGTCGCTGGCCACCCCGACGAAGAACTGCGTCTGCGTCCACCGCCACAACCCGTACGCGCCGCCGCTGAGCACGACGAGCGCGAGCAGCCCGAGGGCCAGCCGCCGGATTCGGTGCCGCGGCCGGGGCGGCGGGGAGGCCATCGGCTCCGGGTCGGGCTTGACGTTGGTGGGTGCCGCGATGGCGGCCCGAGCCGCCGCACTGGTCGGCGCCACCTCACGCCGGCCGTTGTTGATCCCGGCGGCGCCGTCCACCACCGGCACGTCGTCGCCGTACTGGTCGTTGATGACGTCCGCCACGATCACGGTGATGTTGTCCGGCCCGCCGCTGCGCAGGGCCAGCTCGACCAGCCGGTCCGCGCAGTTCTGCGGCCGCTCGATCCGCAGCGTGTCCGCCAGCGTCTCGGTGGACACCACCGCGGTCAACCCGTCCGAGCAGAGCAGGTACCGGTCGCCCACCCTGCTCTCCCGCACCGACAGGTCCGGCTCCACCTCGCCACCGTTCAGTGCCCGCAGCAGCAGCGAACGCTGCGGGTGGTTTCCGGCCTCCTCCTGGGTGAGCCGGCCCTCGTCCACCAGCGCCTGCACGAACGTGTGGTCGTGGGTGATCTGCGACAGCTCGTCGTCACGCAGCAGGTAGCAGCGGGAGTCGCCGACGTGCACCACGCCGAGCCGGGTGCCGGCGAACAGCAGCGCGGTCAGCGTGGTGCCCATGCCGTCAAGCGCCGGGTCCTCCTCGACCATGTCGCGCAGGTGCTGGTTGCCCGCCTCGGTGGCGGCGCGCAGGGCGGACAGCAGATCCGGGCCCGGGGTGTCCTCGTCCACCCGCGCCAGCGCCGTGATCACCACCTTGCTGGCCACCTCGCCGCCCGCGTACCCGCCCATGCCGTCGGCGATGGCGAGCAGGTGCGGGCCGGCGTAGACCGAGTCCTGGTTGTTCCCGCGGATCAGGCCGCGGTCGGAGCGAACGGCGTAGCGGAGGGCGAAGCTCATCGCTCGCCTCGCTTCGCGGTACGGGGGGGTTGTGCCACCTGGGGCCTTTCGTTGTTCATGACCGGCGGGTGCCGGGCCTCATGAACGGAGCTCGAGGACTGTCTTGCCGATCCGGATGGGGACGCCTGGCGGGACGTGGATCGGACCGGTCACCTTGGTGCGGTCAAGGTACGTGCCGTTCGTGGAACCGAGGTCTTCGAGGTACCAGTCTCCGTCCCGCTGGGTCAACCGGGCGTGCCGCGAGCTGGCGTAGTCGTCGGTCAGCACCAGCGTCGAGTCGTTGGCCCGGCCGATCATGATCGGGGCCTCGGACAGGGTGATCTTGGTGCCGGTCAGCGCGCCGTCCACCACCAGGAGTTGGCGCGGCGACCTGCCGCGCCGCTTCGGCTTGGCCGGCCGAGGCGCCGGCCGGGCCGGCACCGTCGCCATCCGGGCCTGGCCACCGCCGAACAGGTCCGCGCGGATCACCCGGAGCGCCGCGAACACGAAGACCCACAGCAGGATCAGGAACCCGATTCGGGTGGCCTGCACCACCACGAGGGGTGTGTTCATGCGGCGCCCCCTGGCGGGCAGCCGGCGCGTGCTGCGGTCATGCGGGCGCCTGCCGGTACACCAGCACGCTGTGCCCGATCCGGATCACGTCGCCATCGGCGAGCTGCCAGCTCTGCACCCGGTGCCCGTTCACGATCGTGCCGTTGGTGGAGCCGAGGTCGTGCAGGGTGGCGTTCTGCCCGTCGAATCGCACCTCGACGTGGCGGCGGGAGACCCCGGTGTCGGCCAGCCGCAGGTCCGCGTCCTGCCCGCGGCCGACCACGTTGGTGCCGGCCTGCAGGGCCACCCGCCGGTCCGAGCCGTCCACGATCAGCCAGTGCCGGGTCTGCACCGCCGGGGTGGATCCGGACGGCGGGCCGTAGGACGGCTGCTGCGGCGCGTACTGGGGGGCGCCGGGTTGCGCGTACGGGTCCGGGGCGTACCCGCCGCCGTACCCCTCGCCGAATCCGGGGCCGAACCCGGGACCGGGCACCGGCGGCGCCATGCCCGGTGCGCCCATGCCGGGCGGGGCACTACCGGGCGGGGCCATCGCGCCGACGCCCGGCATGCCGGCCGGCATGCCGGGGTTGGGCACGCTGCTCGGGCCGGGCACCGCGCCGGGTGCGCCGAAGCCGGCCGGGTCGGCGGACTCGCCGCCCTGGTACACCGGGCGGCGGCGGGGCCCGGCGTCGGGATCGACCCGGCTGTTGATCCGGAACATCCCGGTCGCCAGGTCCTCCGCCCGGTGCAGCGACACCTCGATGTCGCCGAACGTGGACCAGCCCTCCTCATCGACGTGCTCCTGGACCATTTCGGCCAGCGTCTGCGTCAGTTGCGCCTCCCACGGCGCCAGCCGGTCGTGGTCGGTGACCCCGAGCTCCACCTCGTACCGGTTCGGCACCAGCACCCGGCCGGACCCGACGACCGCCCGCTTGTCCTCCGCCTCGCGCTGCAGGGCCTTGGCCAGCTCGATCGGCTCCACCTGTCCCTTGAACAGGCGCGCGAAGGCGTTGCCCACCAGCCCCCCGAGCCGGCGCTCGAAGCGTTGCAGCACACCCACGACGGACCCTCCTCGGACAGTCGGCACCGATCGTATCTGTGCCGCCGCTGGAGTGGGTGGTCAGCCGGCTGCACGTGCTACCCTGCCACCCTGCTCGGGCGAGTGGCGGAATGGCAGACGCGCACGGTTCAGGTCCGTGTGTCCGTAAGGACGTGGGGGTTCAACTCCCCCCTCGCCCACGAGCTGGTCTGTCCTGCTCGTCGATCTTCGATCGACTTCGGCGTGCGCCGCGATGCCAGCCGCGGGGGGCGACCCCCGCGAACCCCCGATGCCGGGCTGCGCCCGGCGATTCGGGAGCTGTCCTGTCAGGACCAGGAGCTGGCCTGTCCTGCTCGCTGGTCTGTCCTGCTCGTCGGTCTTCGATCGGCGTTGGCGTGCGCCGCGATGCCAGCCGCGGGGGGCGACCCCCGCGACCCCCCGATGCCGCCGTCGCTGCCGCGCCGAGTTGCGTTCGGTACGTTTCCGGGCATGGCTGAGCGGGCGCTGACCGACGTGCCGATCGACCTGGATCCGCTGCTGGGAGAGGTCGTGCGGTTGCGGGCCCTGCGCGAGGAGGACCTGCCTGCGCTGTGCGAGTGGTGGCAGGACCAGCGGGTTGCGGTGTTCCAGTCCACGGGGCCGACCCGGCCGCGGCCGGCCGAGGGGATCGCCGAGATGCTGCGGAGCTGGAGCCGGAACGACGGCGCCGACACGGGGCTGTCGGTGACGACGGCGGTCAGCGGGGAGTTGGTCGGGCACGCGGCGCTGTACGGGGTGTCGGTGAAGGACCGGTGCGCCACCCTGGCGGTCATCATCGGGCCGAAGCACCACGACCGCGGGTACGGCACGGACGCGGTCAGGGTGCTGTTGCGGTACGGGTTCGCCGAACTGGGCCTGCACCGGATCGAGCTCAGCGTGATCGGCTACAACCTGCGGGCCATCGCGGTCTACCGCAAGGCCGGTTTCGTTGAGGAGGGGCGCCGCCGATCGTCGATCTTCCGGTCCGGCGCCTGGCACGACGAGGTGCGCATGGCCGTCCTCGACTCCGAGTGGCAGTCCAGCCAGCCGGTTGGCGGACCCGGCCCGCGGGGTGCTGGTCAGCCCGAATCAATACTGCCTGCCGAACCGTCTGCCGAACCGCCTCACCGGTGATCGTCGCCGCGTTCTGACCCCTCTGGGCGGCGTTTCCCGGCGACGATCACGCCCGGGGATGGGCTCAGGTGGCGAGCAGCACCACACCGGTCAGCGCGGTCGCGGCGCCGACCTGCTGCACGGGTCGCAGCCGCTCGCCCAGCAGGAAGCGGGCGGCAGATGGGACCCGGCGACGAGCACGGCGCGGAGGCGCACGCCGCGGGCACAACCGAGCTGTTGTACGTGCTGGACGGCGAACTGACGCTGACGGTGCGGGGGGCCGCCTGTTCGCTGGCCGTCGGGGACGCGGTCGGTTTCCGCGGCGACCGGGAGCACACCTACGCCAACAACGGGCCCGCCCGGGTGCGGTTCGTGATGGCCGTCGTAGCGCCGCTCCTCGACACCCGTTAGCCCGATCGACTGTGGACAACCGGCATTTGCCACGACTGGTTTCGGTACGGTTCGCGACGTACCCGATCCAGGGAGGGGTGTCTGATGTCCACCGAGGCAGGGCCGCTCGTCGATAGCTACCGTCGGGACGCGCAGCAACGGCTCGCGGCGTACCGGGAGCTCGCGGCGAAGATCGAGAAGCTTGCGGTGACCGCACGGTCGGCGGACGGCAGCGTCGAGGTGACGGTCGGGGCGGGCGGCGCGGTCAGCGGCCTGACCCTGACCGAGGATGCGCTGCGGCACGGCGCCGCCGGGCTCGCCGACCTCATCGGCGCCACCGTCCGGCAGGCACACGCCAAGCTCGCCACGCGGCTGGCCAGGCGGGCGCGGGCGTACCTCGGCGACCGGTACGACATGGTCGGCGTCGTGAGCGGGCGGCTGCCGAAGGTCGGCCGGCCCGGAGGCGGGCCGTGACGCCCGACCTGGCCGTCGATCCGGACCGGCTGCGGGGCCACGCGGACGTGCTGTGGGCGCACCGGGAGCTGGCCGCGAAGATCCGGGCGGCGGCGGTGCGGGCCGACGTCGACCCGGTCCTGTGGGGCCCGGTCGGTGCCCGGCTCGGCCTGCCCGAGCGGTACCGCGAGCTGTCCGACGCGGTCCACCACCACCTCGACGAGACGACGCGGTTCCTCGGCGCGGCGGCGGACCGGATGGCCGACACCGCCCGGCGGTACGCCCGCGCCGACGCCGATTCCGCGCTGCACCTGGACGCGCTGCACCTGGACGCGCTGGACGTGGACGAGCTGGACCGGCAGGTCGGCGGCCGCGTCCCGGCCATCGACCTGCGGGACCTGCACCGCGCCGTCCCGGTGTCCGGTGTGATCGAGAAGGGTGCCGCCGCGGCCCGGTCCGGGCAGTACGGCGAGGCGGTCGCGTCCTGCCTGGAGCTGGGCGTGGCCGACTACACCCTGGTCACCGACCCGCTCGGGTTCCTTTGCTCGGCCGGGCTGAGCTTCCTGGTCAGCGTGGTGCAGCCGCTGGAGGACCTGCTCGGCCTGGTGACCGGCAACGGGGACCGGATCGGCCGCGACGCCCAGGCGTGGCAGGTGGTGGCGGACCAGCTCGCCGGTATGGCGGCCAGCATCGACGCCTCGGTGGCCCACGACCTGCCGGCCTGGACCGGCGCCACGTCCGGCGCTGCCCGCGAACGGCTGCGCGCCTTCGCCTCCGGTGTCCGTGGCCTGTCCGCGGAGGTGGCCGAGCTGGTCGCGCTGCTGAACAGCTCGCGCACTGGCATGGACGCGGCCAGGTCGCTCATCCTGGAGATCATCGCCGCGCTGGTGGAGTGGTTGGTGGTCACCTGGCTGGCCGCGCAGGCGGCGTCGGTGGTCAGCCTCGGCACCTCGGAGGTTGCCGCGATGAGCGCCACCCTGCTGGAGACCGAGCACGCCACGCTGCGCGCCGCGGTTATCGTGCGGCGGGTCGAGGTCGCGTTCGGGAAGGTGGAGGGGGCGTTCGCCTGCCTGGCCCGCAAGGTGCTGGACAACCTGCCGGAGCGGCTGGCCGGCGGCGCCGTACGGGAGGCCCGTGAGACCGTTGCGGAGGCCGCCGGGCGGGCGGCGGAGCGGGCCGCCGAACGCATCGCGGCGCGCGCCGGGGCCGACGGCCTCGGGCCGGCCATGCAGCACGGCCTCGGGCAGGCGTACCGGGAGCTGACCGCGGCCGCGGGACGCCACGCGGTCCTGGCGGCCCTGCGCGACGGCCTGACCGGCGGCGCTGTTGGTGCTGGCCTGACCACGCTGGGCGGCGTGTTGGACGGCGCCCGCGAGCGCCCGCCGCCACCGCCGGGCGACCGGGTCGGCGCGGCGCTCGACCCGGCGGATGTCGCCGCACTGGCCGAGGACCCGCCGGCCCCGTCGATCGGCCCGGGCGGCATCCCGCGCCCGGATTCGTCGGACCGACATCACGCGGGTACGGCGACCGGTCAAGGTCCCAATTCCGCCTATTCGCCGCGGCTGCCGCGGTAGGTACGGATAATCGGCGTCGTGCCGCCGCCACATGCTCCACCCTGGCTGGCGGCGTCGGAGTATGACAAGAGGCGACGGATGACGCACGGACTGCGGGCGGGGCGGAGCGAGGCCGCCGGCCCGGACGATACCGGGCTGGCCGCGCTCGGCGACCAGGCCCTGCTCGGGCTGGCGCGGGCCGGTAACACCGCCGCCTTCGCGGAACTGTACGACCGGCACCGGGCCGCCGCGCGCAGGCTGGCGCGCCGGCTTGTGCGCGGCCGGTCGAGGCCGACGACGTTGTGGCAGAGACCTTCACGCGTGTGCTGCGGGCGCTGCGACACGGCGGCGGCGCACTGGGCCTGGTGGTCACCGACCAGTCCGTCCCCGGAGGCCTCGTCGCCGGTGGTGGTGCTGACGGTGGAGGGCGGCACGCAACAGGCCACCGGCAGCGCGGCCGATGCCGGCTCGGCCGGCCCCCTGACCGCCGACCCGGCCGCTGGGCATCCGCTGCCCACCGGACACACCGGCGACCACGGCACCGGCGGCGGCTCGCAGCCGGGCAGTCCGGGGACTACCACCCCAGCTGGCACCGGCACCGACGGCAGCAGCTCGTCCACGCCGGCCGCCGAGCCCGGCGCGCAGCAGGCATCGGGATCCGGCGAGCCGACCGGATCGGGCCCCGGCACGCAGCAGGCGGGCGGGACCGACGCATCGGCCACCGCGACATCGACCACCGACCTGACCGCCGCCGGCACGTCCAGCACGGTTACCAGCCTGCCGGCCGCCGGCACGCTGACCAGCTCGCAGCCGGCCGCCGGCACACCTACCGAGCCGACCGCCTCGGTCACCCCCACGCCGAGCCCGCAGGTCTCCGGCCAGTCGAGCCCCAGCCGTAGTCAGGCCTTGGCGGCCTGCCGGCTCCACACCCGGACGATGTCGCGCACCGACACCACCCCGACGACGTCGTCGTCCTCCAGCACGATCAGGTGCCGGAACCCGCCGCGGGTCATCGCCTCGGCGGCCTCGTCCAGCGTCCAGTCCGGCGTGGCGAAGACCAGGTCGCTGGTCAGGTGCGCGGAGGCCCGCTCGACGTCCGGATCCTCCCCGTTGCCGATCGCGTTCAGGATGTCCCGCTCGGTGAGGATGCCGATCCCGGACGTGTCGGGGTCGACGACCGCGGCGGCGCCCACGCGACGGGCGGCCATCATCCTCGCCGCAGCGCGCAGCGTGTGGTCAGGACCGATCGACAGGATGGTGGTGCTCATCGCGTCCCGGACCCGCATGGTTCCTCACCTCCGGTTTCAGCAGCGCAGCGTCTGTTCCCCCATCTTCCGGGCGAGTGACCCATGCCACAAGGAGCCTGGGCGGGCTAATCCGCATCGCGTTCTGGTGATCGTCGTCGTGCGGAAGCTATGTTCGCCGTACCGCCGGTCCGATCACGATGAGGTGAGCGCCGTGGGCAGTGTGGACTCGCCGTACTGGAACGAGAAGACCGAGACCCTGCCGCGCGAGGACCTGCAGCGGCTGCAACTGGCCAAGCTGCGCTACCTCGCCGGTTGGGCAGCCGATCGCAGCCCGCACTGGACGCGGGCCTTCGCCGAGGCCGGCTTCGAACCGGACCACCTCCGCAGCCACGATGACCTGCGCCGGATACCGTTCCTGACCCGGCAGCAGTGGATGGACGGCCAGGCCGCAGCGCCGCCGTACGGCGAACTGCCGGTCACGTCCGCGGTCAACGCGATCCGGGTGCACACCACCAGCGGCACCACCGGCCGGATGCCGCTGCGCGCGCTGGACTCCCGCAAGGACTGGGCGTGGACCGCCGAGATGTGGTGCTACGGCATGTGGGCGATGGGCATCCGGCCGGCCGACACCGCGTACGTGGCCTTCGGGTACGGCTCGTTCATCGGCTTCTGGGGCCTGCACTACGCGCTGGAGAAGCTCGGCGCGCTGACCATCCCGGGCGGCGCGCAGACCACCGAGGCGCGGGTGCGGCAGATCATCGACTTCGGCGCGACCGTGGTGGCCAGCACGCCGACGTACGCCCTGCGGCTGGCGCAGGAGGCCCGGGCTCTCGGGCTGGACCTGCCCGGGTCGGCGGTGCACACGCTGATCCTGTCCGGCGAGCCGGCCGGGTCGATCCCGCAGACCAAGGCGCTGATCGAGTCCGAGTGGGGTGCCAAGGCGTACGACACGGCCGGCATGACCGAGATCTCAACCATCTTCATGTTCGAGTGCTCGCGGCAGCCCGGCGGCGCGCACATCATCGAGGACCACATGATCGAGGAGGTCATCGACCCGGTGACCTGCGAGCCGGTGGAGTACGGCGAGCGGGGCGAGCGGGTGGTCACCTCGTTCGGGCGGAGCATGATCCCGCTGCTGCGGTACCGGACCGCCGACCTGGTCCGCAAGGTTCCGCACGACCGGTGTGACTGCGGCCGGACGTTCGACCTGTACGAGGGCGGCGTGCTGGGCCGGGTCGACGACATGAAGCTGGTACGCGGCACGAACGTGTACGCGCGCGCCATCGAGGCGGTCGTCCGGGGTTACCCGGAGGTGGTGGAGTTCCAGATCCGGCTGCACCGCGAGGACATCCGGGACGAGATCACGCTGCGGGTGGAGTGCGCCGGGGTGACCGATGAGGCGTGGCCGGCGATGGCCGAGCGGCTGGGCAAGGAGCTGGCCGCGGCGCACGAGGGGCTCCGTTTCAACGTGGACCGCGCCGAGGCGGGCAGCCTGCCGCGATTCGAACTCAAAGCCAGACGTTTGGTGGACGAGCGCGGGGGTGGACGGTGAGTCGGGCAGCCTGGCGGCGACGATGTGAACTCAAAGCCAGACGTTTGGTGGACGAGCGCGGGGGTGGACGGTGAGTCGGGCAGCCTGGCGGCGACGATGTGAGCTCAAAGCCAGACGTTTGGTGGACGAGCGCGGGGGGGCGGCATGACCACGGACCTGCTCGGGCGGGAGCTCACCCCGGCGGAGGACGCCGTTCTGGACGCGTACCAGCGGCTGCGCGCCGCCCTGGCCCGCGACGACCTGCCACCGTGCGCGGCGGCCAACCTGCGGCACGCGCTGGCGTTCGCCGCGGTGGCGGTGACCGACCTCGGCCTGGTGTACGAGCACCTGATCGACGACGGGGTGTGAGGGGTGAGCCCGTTCCGCGGATCGGCGCCGTTCACCGCGGAGTGGAAGCACTTCCGGTACAACGTCGCCGACGCGGTCGCCACGGTGACGTTCGACCGCCCGGACAAGCTCAACGCGCTGACCTTCGAGGCGTACGCCGACCTGCGCGACCTCCTGCACGAGCTGCCGCAGCGCGGCCAGGCGCGGGCGCTGGTGCTGCGCGGGGAAGGGCGGGCGTTCTGCTCCGGCGGGGACGTGCACGAGATCATAGGCGCCCTGCTGGCGATGCGTCCGGACGAGCTGCTGACATTCACCCGGATGACCGGCGAGGTGGTCAAGGCGATGCGGGAGTGCCCGGTCCCGATCGTCGCCGCCGTCCACGGGGTGGCCGCGGGCGCCGGCTCGGTGCTGGCGCTGGCCGCCGACTTCCGGGTGGTGGCCGCCTCGGCGCGGTTCGCGTTCCTGTTCACCAAGGTCGGGCTGGCCGGCGCCGACATGGGCTCGGCATATCTGCTGCCGCGGCTGGTCGGCCTCGGCCGGGCCACCCAGCTCCTGATGCTCGGCGACGAGATCGACGCCGCGACGGCGGACCGCTACGGCCTGGTCAGTGACCTGGTGGACGACGCCGCGCTGGCCGAGCGGGCGACCGCGCTGGCCCGCCGGCTGGCCGACGGGCCGGCGTTCGCGTACGCGCAGACCAAGCAGTTGCTGACCCGCGAGCTGGACATGCCGCTGTCCGGGGCGTTGGAACTGGAGGCGATGACCCAGGCGCTGCTGATGAACAGCGCCGACTTCGCCGAGTTCCACGCGGCGTTCGTCGGGAAGCGCCGGCCCGACTGGCAGGGCCGCTGAACCCGCGGTCGCAGGGACGGCGACCACCGGGGGTCAGCCGTCGGCGACCAGCGGGTGCAGGTGCGGGTACTTCTCCGGGGCGGCCAGCACCTCCTTGCAGAACCGCGGCGAGTCCCGGGCGAACTCGGCGAACAACTCGCGCAACTGTCGCAGCATCGCCTCGGCCACGCCGGTGGGCACCGTGTCGGGCCGCCACGCCAGCACCAGCCGCCGGCCGAACTCCTCCACCAGCGGCACCACCTCGAACGGCCCGCCGTAGCGCTCCGCCGTCGGCGCGGCAAACCCGACCGCGCGGCCCTGCTCGAGCAGTTGGGACATCACGTCGGTCCGGATCGTGGTGTACCGCACATCCGGGGTGAACCCGCCGTACTGCTGGCACGAGCCCACCGTGATCCGGTACAGCGCTGTGTCGGCCGGTCGGGCGAACCATGCGTCCGCGGCCAGGTCCTGCAGGCTGACCCGCTCCGAGCCGGCCAGCGGGTGCTGTCGCGGTAACGCCACCCACCACGGCATGTCGGTCACGGTGGCAACCCGCAGTTCGTTGCCCACCGCCATCGGCAGCAGCGGCGAGTCGTACCCGAAGACCATGTCCAGCCCGCCCGCGCTGAGCGCCTCGAAGCTGGCGGGCGGCTCCAGTGTGCGGATCTCGAAGCTCAGCCCGGGGAACGCCGTCTCCACCGCGGTGACCTGCGAGCCGAGCGGGTGGTCCTCGGTGCCGAAGCGGAGCCGGCGGGCCGTACCCGGCTCCCGCATCGCGTCCTCCAGCGCGTGCATCGCCTGGTCCACGCCGCGCGCCAGCGGCAGCATCCGGCGGCCGGCGTCGGTGAGCATGACCGACCGGGTGGTGCGGTCGAACAGCGTCGTCCCGAGGTGGCGCTCGATCCGTCGGATCTGGGTGGACAGCGCGGGCTGCGGCACGCCGAGGCGGGACGCGGCTCGGGTGAAGTTCAGCTCCTCGGCGAGCACCAGAAAGCACCGCAGATGGCGAACCTCCAGATCCATAGCGTGACGGTATAGCGAACAGGTCGGGGTTGGTATTTCTCGGCGGGCTACCTTCGGGTGACGCTGAACCTGCTCACTCCTGTTCGAGCCGGACCCTTCCCCCTCCCCCGGGGGCCCCGGCTCCCGACGGCACCAGAGGTGCGCGGGTCTCCACCCCGACAGACCCGGAACGGTGCCAGCGGTGGTGGCAGTGACGCAGAGGCCTCGCCGGGCGCACCGGCGGGGCCTCAGCGTCGTCCTGTCCGCTCGCATGGACGCCGACCGGTTCGTTCGTAACACTCACCGCCATGGCCGCAACGCACGAGGTGACCAACCAGCCGCCGCCGCTCGTCGGGCACGACACGTTCCGCACCGATCGGGCGCTGCTGGAGGGTGTCAACCGGCACGGCGCGAACTGGGCCACCAGCGGCCTGTCCGAACTGGGCCGGCTGGCCGGGTCGGAGCAGGCGCAGGACTGGGGCCGGCTGGCCAACGCCTACCCGCCGGTGCTGCGCACCCACGACCGGTACGGCAACCGGATCGACGAGGTGGAGTTCCACCCGGCCTGGCACGAACTGATGGCGGTGGCCGTGCGGGAGGGCATGCACGGGGCGCCCTGGCGGCAGACCAGGCTGGCCAACCACGTGCGCCGGGCCGCCGCGTTCTACCTGTGGGCGCAGGTGGAGGCTGGGCACGGCTGCCCGATCTCGATGACGTACGCGGCGATCCCGGCGCTGCGGGCCGAGCCCCCGCTGGCCGCCGAGTACGAGCCGAAGCTGGTCAGCACCTCCTACGACCCCGGGCTGCGGCCACCGATGACCAAGTCGGGGCTGCTCGCCGGAATGGGCATGACCGAGAAGCAGGGCGGCTCGGACGTACGCGCCAACGCCACGAGCGCGCTGCCGCAGCCGGACGGCTCCTACCGGCTGCAGGGCCACAAGTGGTTCTGCTCGGCGCCCATGTGCGACGTGTTCCTGGTGCTGGCGCAGGCTCCGGACGGCCTGTCCTGCCTCCTGGTGCCGCGGATGCTGCCGGACGGCGGGCGGAACGTGTTCCGGATCCAGCGGCTGAAGGACAAGCTCGGCAACCGGTCGAACGCCTCCTCCGAGGTGGAGTTCCAGGACACTCTGGCCTGGCGGGTCGGGCCGGAGGGCCGGGGCGTACCGACGATCATCGAGATGGTGCAGGTGACCCGGCTGGACTGCGTGATCGGTTCGGCGGCGTGCATGCGCGCGGCGGTCGCGCAGGCGGTCCACCACGCGACGTACCGCCGTGCGTTCGGCGGCCCGCTGCGGGACAAGCCGCTGATGCGCAATGTGCTGGCCGACCTCGCGGTGGAGGCCGAGGCGGCGTCGGCGCTGATGCTGCGGCTGGCCGCGGCGGTGGACGGGCGGGACGATCGGCGGGAGGCGGCGTTCGGGCGGGTGGCCACCGCGGTCGGCAAGTTCTGGGTGTGCAAGCGGACGCCGACCGTGGTGGCGGAGGCGTTGGAGTGCCTGGGCGGCAACGGGTACGTCGAGGAGTCCGGGATGCCGCGGCTGTACCGCGAGGCGCCGCTGAACTCGATCTGGGAGGGCTCCGGGAACGTCATCGCGCTGGACCTGCTGCGCGCGATGGCGCGGCAGTCGGAGTCGGTGGAGGCGTTCCTGGCCGAGGTGGACGTGGCGGCCGGGGCGGACGCGCGGCTGGACGCCGCGACGAAACGGCTGCACGGGCAACTCGCCGACACCGACGACATCGTGGTGCGGGCCCGCCGGGTGGCCGAGCTGATGGCGCTGTGCCTGCAGGGCTCTCTGCTCGTCCGGTTCGCCCCGCCGGCGGTCGCGGACGCGTTCTGCGCGTCGCGGCTGGACGGGGACTGGGGCCACACCCTGGGCACCCTGCCGCCCGGTGTGGACGGCGTGGCCATCGTCGACCGGGCCGCCCCGACAATCTGACCCAGCCGATCTGTCCGAAGGTGCAGCAGCGGAGGCAACTATTCCGGTTGATCGAGCGTCCTCAGATAGTGGGGCGCCGATGCCGGGGTTTGGCACGACGTGGGGGGAGGGGCGTACTACGCCAGGCGCCTCGTCGACCTCGGGCGTGAATGAAGGTACGCCGCGGTCGCCCATTTACTGCGACCCGCCCAGACGTGGGTGGAGGTCGCCCATCGCAAGGGGGAACGATGAAGCTCGCCCATGCCCTGGTCGCCGCAGCGGGAACTGCGACGATTGTTCTGTCCGGACCGGCGCAGGCATTTGCCGCGGCACCGTCGAATGACACGATCGGCGGCGCGACCGTCATCGGCGCCGTCCCGTTCAGCGAGACCATCGACACCACCGAGGCCACCACGGACGCCGAGGACGCCGCGATCAACTCGCAGTGCGGCGCACCGGCCACGAACGGCAGCGTGTGGTACCAGGTCACCGCGGCGGAGGCCGGGTACCTGGTCGACGTCTCGCAGTCGAACTTCTCTGCCGGCGTCATTGTTGCGACCGGCACGCCGGGCAGCCTGTCGATCGTCACGTGCGGTCCGGGCAGCGTCGGCTTCGCCGCAGACGCCGGTACGACGTACTACATCATGGCATTCAGCGACCAGCCCTCCGTGGTCGGCGGCCAGCTGACCATTTCGGTAACGGCGGCCAGCGCGCCGCCTGAGGTGTCGCTCACCGTCGATCCCACCGGCACGGTGACCAAACAGGGCACCGCAATTCTGACCGGCACCTACACCTGTAGCGGTCAGGCCGACTTCGTCGACATCTTCGGCACTCTGGACCAGCCGGTCGGCCGGGTCACCATCAACGGCAGCTTCGAGATCTTCTTCGGCGGCAACTGTGACGGCGTCGCGCACACGTGGTCGGCCGAGGCGGTGCCGTTCAACGGGAAGTTCGCCGGCGGTAAGGCGGCGAACTTCAGCGCGATCTTCGGATGCAATGCGCTGGGCTGCAACTTCTACGAGACGCAGCAAACCATCAGGCTGCACGGCGGCAGCGGGCGCTGAACCGGATTGATCCGGCCCCGGCCGCCACGGTGAGACCCGTGTTCACCACGCGGCGGGGGCTGGCCGGCGCGTTCGGTGTGATCGCGAGGAGGAGCCGCAGCCCGGGCACCCTGCCGGCCGGCGTGGACGACGTGGCCATCGTCGACGGGCCGCTCCGGCCGGATGAGGTCGAAGTATCTCCGCCGCGGTATCTGCTTGGGCGCACACTGGCTCGGTACGGTCGGGGGAAGGAGCGGGTCATGGCAGATGTGGACGAGGTGTTCAGCGCGGAGTCGGAGGCCGAGGCGTGCCGGCGCAGGCAGGCCGCGAACCGGCGGTCGCGGGAGCTGGCCGAGCAGGTCGAGCGGGTCGGCGAGCCGATGCCCCCTGACGACGGGGGGCTAACGGTCGACAGCTGACCCGTCGGCGGCGGCGACGCCGGCCAGGATCGCCTCGGTGACCGCCGGCACGTCGACGTCCAGTCCGATGTGGACGGTCGGCGGGCTGTCGGCCGGGTTGCGCAGGTCGGTGAGCGTGCTGCCGCGGTTCGGGCCGCCGCCGGTGTCCACCTCGAAGGACGCCGGCAGGGTGCGGACCAGCCCCGGTCGGGCGGCCGCCAGCACGGCCACCGCGTCGTGCACGGGCACCGCATCGCGGCCGAGCAGCCCGCGGTACCGCGCCAGGCAGGTGTGCAGCGCGTCCGCCATCGTGGATCCGACCGGGCCGGTGGCGCGCATCCGGCCAAGCTGGTCGAGATCCAGCGCGGCCGGCAGGGTCACGTCCAGACCGACCGTGGCGGTGGGCACCGCGACGGGCAGACCGGGTTCGGTCAGCACCCGGTACGCGGCCTCAGGGTCGAACCGCGCGTTGAAGTCCGCGGCCTCCGCCGGGCCGCCGTTCGCCGCGCCGCCCATCCACACCAGCCCGCCCAGCCGCGCCGCCAGCGCGGGATGGATCGCGTAGAACAGTGCCACATTGGTCAGCGGCCCGGTGGCAACCAGGGTGACCGGCGCCGCGGACCGGCGCACCGCCGCGGCCAGGAACTCCACCGCGTGCATCTGCACAGGGTCGGCCGCCGGCTGCGGCAGCGGGACGCCGCCCATTCCGTCGCCGCCGTGCCCCCGGCCGGCCCGGTTGGGCGCGCGGACCAGCGGGTGGTCGGCGCCGGCGGCGACCGGGATATCGGCGCGGCCGGCCAGGGTGAGCACCCCGAGGGCGTTGCGGGTGGTCTGCGCCACGCCGACGTTGCCGCCCACCGTCGTCACCCCGACCAGGTCCACCTCCGGTTCGGCCAGCGCGATCAGCAGTGCGACCGCGTCGTCGATCCCCGGATCGCAGTCGAGCAGCATCGGTCGACCCATGCCGCTGATCCTTCCCTGCCTGCGGGGAGCCAGTCCTCGCCGGCCCGACCGCGAGCCAGTCCTCGCCGGCCTGCCTGCGGGGAGCCAGTCCTCGCCGGCCCGACCGCGCCTCCTCGCCGGGACGGGCGGGGGATGAGGAGCGGGGATACGGTGAGCCGGTGTTCACCACGCGGCCGGAGCTGGCCGGCACGTTCGGCATGATCGCCTCGACGCACTGGCTGGCAACCGCGACCGGAATGGCGGTGCTGGAGGACGGCGGCAACGCGTTCGACGCCGCGGTGGCTGCGGGGTTCGTGCTGCAGGTGGTCGCACCGCACCTGAACGGCCCCGGCGGCGAGGTGCCGGCGATCTTCGCCACCGCCGCGGACCGCACGCCGACGGTGCTCTGCGGCCAGGGCGTGGCACCGGCCGGCGCCACCGTGGCCCACTACCGGGGGCTCGGCCTGGACCTGGTGCCCGGCGCCGGGCTGCTGGCCGCCACGGTGCCCGGCGCCTTCGGCGGGTGGCTGGCGCTGCTGCGCGACCACGGCACCAAGCGGCTGCGGGACGTCCTCGGCTACGCCATCGGGTACGCCGAGTCCGGGCACCCGATCGCCCCCGGCGCCGCCGCCACGGCCGCCGCCGTGGCGGAGCTGTTCCGCACCGAGTGGCCCACGTCGGCGCAGGTGTGGCTGCCCGGCAATCAGCCGCCGGCGGCCGGCGCGCTGTTCGCCAACCCGGCCATGGCGGCCACGTACCGGCAGGTGCTGATCGAGGCGGAGGTCGCGGGCGACGACCGCGAAGAGCAGATCGACGCCGCGCTGCACGCCTGGTACCAGGGCTTTGTCGCTGAGGCCATCGACAAGTTCTGCAGTACCGAGGTGATGGACGACTCGGGGCGGCGGCACGCCGGGGTGCTCACCGGGACGGACCTGGCCGACTGGCAGCCGACCTACGAGGCGCCCGCCACCCTGGACACCCACGGCTGGACCCTCTGCAAGGTCGGCCTGTGGAGCCAGGGTCCGGCGCTGCTGCAGCAGATCGGGCTGCTCGGCGCGCTGGGCGACCTGCCACCGGCGGGCAGCGCCGATCTGGTGCACCGGGTGGTCGAGGTGGCCAAGCTGGCGTTCGCCGATCGGGAGGCGTGGTACGGCGACAGCGCCGAGGTGCCGCTCGCCGAACTGCTCGACCCGCTGTACGCGGCGCAGCGTGCCGTCCTGGTGGGCGAGCGGGCGTCGTATCAGCTTCGGCCGGGCGCCCCCGGCGGCCGCACCCCGCGGCTGCCCCGGTTCGTCACCGGCGCCGGTGTGCCCGCCCCCGCGCCGCCCGAGGCCGCCGCGCTGCGGTCCGGAGAGCCCACCGTGTCCCGCTCCGGCGTGACCCGCGGCGACACCTGCCACGTCGACGTGGTGGACCGCTGGGGCAACATCATCTCGGCCACGCCCTCGGGTGGCTGGCTGCAGAGCTCGCCGGCCGTGCCCGGGCTGGGCTTCTGCCTGGGCAGTCGGGCGCAGATGTTCTGGCTGGAGGAGGGCCTGCCCAACTCGCTGGCCCCCGGCAGGCGCCCGCGGATCACGCTCTCCCCGACGCTGGCACTGCGCGACGGGGAACCGGTGCTGGCGTTCGGCACCCCGGGCGGCGACCAGCAGGACCAGTGGCAGCTCGGGTTCTGGCTCAACCACACGGTGTACGGGATGAACCTGCAGGCGGCGATCGACGCGCCGGCCTGGCACACCAACGCGTTCCCCTCGTCCTTCCACCCGCGGCAGACGGTGCCCGGCGAGGTGGTGGTGGAGGACCGGATCAGCGGCGAGGTGGTGGCCGGGTTGGAACGCCGCGGCCACCGCGTCGTCCGCTCCGCGAGCTGGTCGCTCGGCCGGCTGTCCGCGGTGTCCCGGGACGGGGCCACCGGCGTGCTGCGGGCGGCGGCCAACCCGCGCGGCATGCTCGGCTACGCCGCCGGCCGCTGACCG
>WNFU01000615.1_pt1 | contig 89965 bp, 78 predicted proteins | sample 5400121 | NCBI WGS metagenome assembly WNFU01 (sample SAMN13153360, study PRJNA577476) | soil metagenome | isolation source: 100 cm soil or saprolite under grassland replicate 1 | place: USA:California | collected 2016-06-15 | reverse complement strand
GCCCCGACCGAGAGTAGTTCTAGATGGCCGGACGGCCCGGACCGACGGACCGACGACCCCGACCGAGACGGCCCCGACCGAGAGTAGTTCGACGGCCCCGACCGAGAGTAGTTCTAGATGGCCGGACGGCCCGGACCGACGGACCGACGACCCCGACCGAGAGTACGACTCCCTCCGCTCGGCCGGGGGCGGCTCGTGCGCGAACGATCACCCGCGGGCAGATGCGACGGATTGCCGCGTGCCGCCGCCGGCATAGCCGGCGATGCGGTCGACGCGTTTTCGAGGTCGTCGCGACGCGAGTCGCGGCTATACCGCTTCCGCGCACGGCACGGCGTGCATGACCCGCAGGTGATACGTGCCCTTCGGGAACAAGACTCCGGTCATGCCTGCTCGCATGGCGATCCAGGCGGCGCGGTACTCGCGCAGGAAGTCCGTGAGCCGGGCGATCGCCTCGATCCGCTTCCACTTGTCCGTCGCGGCGACGCGCGGGTTGAGATTGAAGCGGGGCTCGCCGGGAGCGGGCCGCGCCGACGGCTTCTGCGCGAGCACCTTTGCCCGTCCGAGGAATCCGCGCCCCTCGGAGGCGCGCTCGCGCCGGATCTTCTTCTCGAGTCGCCCGAGTTCGGCAGAGAGGCGCTCGCGGAAATCGACTGCAGACGCGAACCCGGGCGGGGGCGTGAGCTCGAGCTCAGCAGTTGCAGGCATGTAGCCATGTTCGCGGAAGAAGAGCTTTGGCCGGATTGCGTGGAGCTTCGCGGACCCGATCTGTTCCGGCGAGCTCCAGAGGCCGGGCCACTCGGCCGCGTCGTGAACGAGACCGGCGGCGACGGGGTTCGCGAGCGTGTAGGCCACCTTCGCGATGACGTCCTCGGAGTCGCCATGGACGACGGCGCTGTAGCTCGTGGCTGCGGCCCAAAAGCCCTCGAACCTGCCGAGGGAGCAGTTCGTTGCGCGCGCGACGAGGGAATCCAGGTACTGCTCGAATGCGGGGAGACAGGCGTCCCGGTCCGTGACGACCAGGTGGTAGTGATTGGATAGCACGCAGAACGCGTGAACCTGCACGTTGTAGCGCTGCGCCGCGATCGCGAGGACGTAGAGAAAGATGTCGTTCGTCACGCGGGACGGCCGCAGGAAGAGTCTTCTTTCCGAGCAGCGGCGCGTGATGAGGTAGGTCGTTCCTGGCAATACCCGACGAGGCGCGGTCATGGGGCGGCGTGAGGCAGACTGCGTGCCACGGCGGAGTACTGGATATCTTGGGGTTGTCGCGTGCTCGCGTGCTCGGACGGTTCGCCGCACGGCCCATCGGCCGACGCGCGGTACTCTCGGTCAGGTCGAAGATCCTCGACGTGCGCTCCCGCCGCGTGCTTTGCTCCCGGTGTGGGTGTTCGGTGTGGGTGTTCCTCTCGCGCCCGCAGGGGGAAGGGATGGCTCCGTCGGTCCTCGTTCCGATCGCGCTGTTCGCTGCTGCCGTCGGTATCGTCGCGACGCTCCGGCAGCTCCGTGCGCAGGGAGCGATGCGCATCCGCAGCGGCGCCTGCGAGGCGTGCGGTCGCTACGGCCCGATCGAGGCGGTCGACTACCGCCAGAACACGGGAATGCTGTACGCGCGGACGTCGCGGTCGCTCGCGGGGACCTTGTGCCGGCGCTGCAGCACCGGCGCCTTCCTGCGCATGACCGGCCACACCGCCGTCCTCGGCTGGTGGGGCGTGATCTCCTGCGTCGTTACGCCGGTCTTCATCCTCAACAACCTCGCTTACTTCCTGCGCAGCCAGACGCTGCCCGGGCTCGCCGCGGTCCACACGCGCGCGCTCGAGGAGCAGCGCGACTACGCGCTCGCCCTCCTCGCGACGAAGGAACGGGACGTCGTCGTGGACGTCCTCGCCCGGCAGACCGGCGCTCCGCCCGCCGAGGTCTCGGCGTGGCTCGTCGCGGTCGCCCGGAACGCCGCGCGCGGCGTCGAGGGGCCGCCGGCCGCGGCCGACTGACGCCGTTCACCGGCGAGACGCTCTCCTCCTCCGAGTGCGCGAGGTGCTCCGCGCGCGCCCGGCGCTCGTCGCCGAGCGGTGACCGTCGGGAACTCCGGCGCGGCGCGCTTGCGTTGCAGGGAGCGTTCGGCCGGCAGTCCCTCGCGGGGCGGCCGGCGTGCCCTGCCCAAGGGGACGCACGCCAAGCGGTGAAGCGCCGCGGGTGGTCCGTTATGTAGAACGGCGCGGGAGCAGGAGGGCCTCGGTGTCGAGGCCGGAACCGACATGGGCGACAACCAGACCTCGACCACACAGCAAACCTCGAAGGCGGCCACGTCCCGCGGGCAGATCGTCAACGACTTCTCCATCCAGGTCGCGACCGCGAACGGCTCGGGGTCGCAGTCGTCGAACACCGTCCTGCTGCGCGCCATCTTCCAGATGGGCGTGCCGGTCTCCGGGAAGAACCTCTTTCCCTCGAACATCGCCGGGCTCCCGACCTGGTACACCATCCGCGCTTCCCACGAGGGCTTCGTCGCGCGGAAGAAGGAGATCGACGTCCTCGTCGCGATGAACCTGGAGACCGCGCGGGACGACGTGCTCTCGCTGCCGCCCGGCGCGGTCGTCGTCTTCGACGCGCCGCTCGCGGTCGGCGCGCTCCGCAACGACGTCGTCTTCTACCCGGTCCCGTTCGACGCGCTCGTGGAGAAGGTCACCGGCGAGCCGAAGCTCCGGAAGCTCCTGCGCAACATGGCGTACGTGGGGGTCCTCGCCCGCCTCCTCGCCATCGAGATGGTCGAGGTCGAGGCGGCCATCGGCCGCCAGTTCGGGAAGAAGGCGAAGGCGCGCGAGCTCAACGTCGCGGCCGCGCGCGCCGGCTTCGAGCACGCCGCGGCGCTCGAGAAGCGCGATCCCTTCTCGATCCGGCGCATGGACGCGACGCGCGGCAAGATCATGGTCGACGGGAACTCGGCGTGCGCGCTCGGCGCGATGTTCGCCGGCGTCACCGTCGTGACCTGGTACCCGATCACGCCCTCGTCGTCGCTCGTCGAGACGCTCATCGGATACCTGAAGCGCTACCGGATCGGACCGGACGGGAAGGCGACCTACGCGGTCGTCCAGGCCGAGGACGAGCTCTCCGCGATCGGCATGGTGGTCGGCGCGGGCTGGGCGGGGGCCCGGGCGATGACCGCGACGGCCGGGCCGGGGATCTCGCTCATGAGCGAGTTCGCGGGGCTCGCCTACTTCGCCGAGGTGCCCGGCGTGATCTTCGACGTGCAGCGGGTCGGGCCGTCGACCGGCCTCCCCACCCGCACGGCGCAGGGGGACGTCCTCTCGACGGCGTTCCTCTCGCACGGCGACACGCAGCACGTCCTGCTCTTCCCCGGATCGGTCGAGGAGTGCTTCACGATGGCGGTGGAGGCGTTCGACCTCGCCGAGCGACTGCAGACGCCGATCTTCGTCATGACCGACCTCGATCTCGGCATGAACGTGTGGATGGCGGAGCCGTTCCCGTATCCGGAGCGGCCCCTCGACCGCGGCAAGGTGCTCTCGAAGGCCGACCTCGACCGGCTCGGCGGGTTCGCGCGCTACAAGGACGTCGACGGCGACGGGATCGGGTGGCGCACGCTGCCCGGCACCGACCATCCGCGGGCGGCGTACTTCACCCGCGGCACCGGGCACGACGAGAGCGCGGTCTACTCCGAGAGCGCGGAGGTCTTCGAGCGCAACATGGAGCGGCTCGCGCGGAAGCTCGAGACCGCCCGGTCCCTCGTGCCCGCCCCCGAGAGCCACGGCGCCGGTGGCGCGCGCATCGGGATCATCGCCTACGGCTCGTCGCATCCGGCGATCGTGGAGGCGCGCGCGCAGCTCGCGCGCGAGCGCGGCCTCGAGACCGACTACCTGCGCGTGCGCGCGTACCCGTTCTCGCGCGCGGTCCACGAGTTCGTCGAGCGGCACGAGCGGGTCTACGTGGTCGAGCAGAACCGGGACGGCCAGCTCGCGGCGCTCCTGAAGCTCGACCTCGCGCCCGAGCTCGCGCCGCGCCTGCGGAGCGTCGCGCACGTCCACGGCCTCCCGCTCGACGCGCGCTCCGTGACGGACGAGATCCTCGGCCTGGAGGGGAGGTAGCCATGGCGACGAGCGCGCCCCCCGCGGGTCCCGGCGGCAAGGTGAACCGGCTCGGCCTCACCGTCGTGGACTACCGCGGCCTCAAGTCAACGCTGTGCGCGGGCTGCGGCCACAACGCGATCTCCGAGCGCATCCTCGAGGCGATGTTCGACCTCGGCGTCGCGCCCGAGCGCGTCGCGAAGCTCTCCGGCATCGGCTGCTCGTCGAAGAGCCCCGCGTACTTCATGAACCGCTCCCACTCGTTCAACGCGGTCCACGGGCGGATGCCGTCCGTCGCGACGGGCGCGATCCTCGCGAACCGCACGCTCCTCGCCCTCGGCGTCTCGGGGGATGGGGACACCGCGTCGATCGGGGTCGGGCAGTTCGTGCACCTCATGCGGCGCAACCTCCGGATCGTCTACGTCATCGAGAACAACGGCGTGTACGGGCTCACGAAGGGCCAGTTCTCGGCGACCGCCGACGTCGGCTCGAAGCTCAAGACCGGCGTCGTGAACGAGCTGCCGCCCATCGACACCTGCGCGCTCGCCATCCAGCTCGGCGCCACGTTCGTCGCCCGCTCGTTCTCCGGGGACAAGAAGCAGCTCTCCGCGATCCTGAAGGCCGCGATCGCGCACGGCGGGACGTCGATGCTCGACGTCGTCTCGCCCTGCGTCACCTTCAACGACCACGAGGGCTCCACGAAGTCGTACGCGTACATGAAGGACCACGACGCGCCGCTGCAGGAGGTCTCGTTCATCCCGGCCTTCCAGGACATCAAGGTCGACTACGACCCCGGCACGACGACGGATGTCACGATGCACGACGGCTCCCACCTGCGCCTGCGGAAACTCGAGGAGGAGTACGACCCGTCCGACCGCGCGCGGGCCGTCGGAAGGCTCATGGAGTCCTCGAAGGGCGGCGAGGTGCTGACCGGGGTCCTCTTCGTGGACACGAACGCGCCGGGGTTCCTCGACGGCATGTCGGTCGCGGACGAGCCGCTCGCGACGCTGCCGCAGGAGCGGGTGCGACCGCCGCGCGCGGCGCTCGACGAGATCGTGGAGTCCTTGCGCTAGCAGCTGCGGAGCGAGCGGCGGGTACGGGGGGCGCGAGGGCGAAGCGCGAGTGTCCCCCGCGCGTCAGACCACCCGGTAGTTCTTGTACTCGCCCGGGCGCCAGCCGGTGAGCCGCTCGACGGAAAGCTTCAGCCGGTCCTTCGTCCGGAGGGGAACGGCCGAGGGATCCCCGGCGAAGCGCCAGTTCATCGCGGCGATCCGCCGCCGCATGACGTCGGGGTGCGTCCCCTCGAACCGGCGGAGCGGCTCCTTCCCCTCGTAGGCGTACTCCGCGACGTCCGGCACGTGCGCCTTCATCCAGCCGTCGTCGTGCCAGTACCTGTTGAACGTCGCCTGCTTGCCCTGCATCGCCGCCGGGTGCTTCACCCAGCCGTAATGGTGGATCACGGCCGGGACCCTCTTCACGCGCAGCTTCTCGTCGGGTCTGCGGCGGAAGCCCTGCGCGTCGCGGTACGAGAAGATCGCCGGATCGTTCCGGACCACGCGGACCTCGCGGCGGTACCAGTGAAGCGCCGCGCCGACGTAGTCGTACGATCCGAAGAAGTGGCGGTAGTCTAGGAGGAGCCCGTCCACGGCGCGGTCGTCGCGCCACCGCGCCATCGCCTCGCGCAGCGCCGGGAGGCCGTCCTCGTGCAGGACCTCGTCGCCCTGGATGTACACGGCCCAGTCCGCGTCCTTCGAGATCGCGCCGAACGCCTTGTCCGTCTCGACCGCGAGGACGCGCCCGCCCTCGCGGAGCGCGTCGTCCCAGACGGTCTCGATGAGCCGCACCTTCGAGGAGCGGATCGAGCGGACGAGCCCGAGCGTGTCGTCGTCCGACCGGCCCACCGCGACGACCACCTCGTCGCAGAGCGGGAGGATCGACTCGATCGCCTCGGCGATCGGGTAGTCATAGCGCAGCGCGTTCCTGACGAAGGTGAAGCCGGAGATCTTGAGCGGGCGAGGGTCGGCCATCTGTGGAGACGGACGTACCCCGCTCCGCGGCGACGGCGCAACCCCGGACCGTCACCGAGCGGTACCTAGCTGCCGAGGAAGCCCAGCCACCACCGCCACGAGCAGGCGGCACTCCCCGTCTGCTGCACGACGGTGCCGTCCCACCCCTGATCGATCCATCCGGTGACGCAGTCCCGCCCTTCCTGGCGGAACGTGATGCGCGCGCAGCGGCGACCGCTCGGGGCGACGAGCTCGATGGCCTGCGTGCAGTCCGGGGAGGGCCGGCCCGCCGGCGGGAAGAAGGCGTAGCCGCGGTTCCCGCGCGTGAAGCGGAACGTCTGGGCGTTGCGCGCCGCGAGCCACGCCGGCGCGGGCTCGCCGGCGGCGCCGACGCGCGGGTAGCGCCGGGTCCAGGCGGCCGCGTCCTGGGCCACGAGGGAGCCGTCGAGGAGCGACTGCAGCGGCACCGGGAAGGTCCCGAACCGGCTCTGCGGGTCTTCGACCGGGTCGCGCGCGGGGGTCCCGTCCGGTCGCAGCCAGCGCAGGAGCGCGTGATCGGCGATCGGCTCGAGCACGAGCGCCTCGCCGCCGCTGGAGACGCCCGCGCCGAGCACGCTGCAACCGACCGCTCCCGGGGTGCGGGCCGCGCCCGCGGCGTCGATCCGCCGAGCGTCGCCGCGGCACCCGTTTCCCGGCTCGGCGACGCCGTTCTGGACGAGGAGCGATCCGCCGAGCGGATCGTCGGCGAGGGTCCACGCCCGCGTGACGAACCCCGTCGGGTCCGCGGGCTCGGCCCGCCGCGGCGAGCCGTCGCCGAAGAACGTGTCCACCTCGACGGTCATCGGGCCACTGAGCGCGGACGCGCGGACGCCCTGCCAGCCTTCGGGGAGCGCCACGATGAGGTCCCTGTGTAGCGTGAAGCGCTCGTGGACCGCTCCGTCGCTCCCGAACGCCTGCCACTCGGTCCAACCCTGGCCGAACCGGGCGGCAGCGGCGACGTGGCCGGCTCCGTCGGACACGGCGCGCCCGCAGCCGCCGCTCGCCGGGTTCGGGTCGATGTGCGTCGTGACCGGATCCGGAACGCGGGTCGGAACGAGTCCGTCGCACTCCGGGTTGTCGTCGAGGCGCTCGACCGTGGCGCCGCGGTCCGGCTCGGGCTCGGGCGCGGGTGCGGGCGCGGGCGCGGGCGCGGGCGCCGGCTCCGGCGCCGGCTCCGGCTGCGCGGTCGTCGGGTTCGCGTTGGGATCCGGGGACGGTGAGGGCGTCGTCGGCGGTGGCGCGGGGGCTGGAGCGGAGCCGGGGCCGCACCCCGACGCGACCGTGACCGTGCCCGCGACGAGGAGGAGCACGAGACCGCGCATGTACCCACGTTCGACACCCGGACGCCGCGTTGCCATCCGCCCGGGCGAACATCACGAGGCGCACGCCGCCCGGTCGCCCTGGCGGACCGCGGTCGGACGGCGCCCGCACGGCGCCACGCTCCAGGGGCGCCCGCACGGGCGCGTGCGGTCCCGCGCCGGATGCGTTAGCACTCGCGCCATGGCGAAGGCGATCCGAATCGAGAAGACCGGCGGGCCGGAGGTGCTCCGGCTCGAGGACGTGAGCGTCGGCGAGCCCGGGCCGGGCGAGGCCCGCGTGCGCCAGAGCGCGGTGGGCGTGAACTTCGTCGACGTCTACCACCGCACCGGCCTCTACCCCCTCGCGCTGCCGACGGGGCTCGGGGTCGAGGCGGCGGGCGTCGTCGAGGCGGTCGGCGCGGGGGTCAGCCACGTCGCGCCAGGAGACCGCGTCGCGTACGTGTCGGGCCCGGGCTCCTACGCCGAGGCGCGGGTGCTCGGCGCCGACCGGCTCGTGAAGCTGCCCGCCGAGATCCCGGACCGGATCGCAGCGGGCGCGATGCTGAAGGGGCTCACGGTCCACGCGCTCGTGCGGCGCACGTACGCCGTGAAGCGCGGGGACGTGGTCCTCGTCCACGCCGCCGCGGGCGGCGTCGGCACGATCATGGTGCAGTGGCTGAAGGCGCTCGGCGCGACGGTCATCGGGACGGTCGGCACGGAGGAGAAGGCGGAGATCGCCCGGAGTCACGGCGCCGACCACGTCATCGTCTACACGAGGGAGAAGTTTCCGGACCGCGTCCGCGAGATCACGGGGGGCGCCGGCGTCGCGGTGGTGTACGACGCGGTGGGCAAGGCGACGTTCGAGGGGTCGCTCGACTGCCTCAGGCCGCTCGGCCTCATGGTGAGCTTCGGGAACGCGTCCGGCTCGGTGCCCCCGTTCGACCTCGGCGTGCTCGGCCGCAAGGGCTCGCTCTACCTCACGCGGCCGACCGTGTTCAGCTACGTCGCGAAGCGCGAGGATCTCGAGCGCGGCGCCGCGGAGCTGTTCGACGTGGTGCGCAGCGGGAAGGTGAAGATCGAGGTCTCGCGGACGTTGCCGCTCGCGCAGGCCGCCGAGGCCCACCGCGCGCTCGAGGCACGCGAGACGACCGGCTCGCTCGTGCTGCTCCCCTGACGCGGGACGCGCCGTGCTGCGCGCGATGCCGCGCCCCGGACCGGCATCCTTGCCCGTGTGCGAAGGCGCGGTAGGATGCTCGCCCTCTGAGCCCGGAGGCGAACGTGACGGTCCCTTCCTACGTCAGCGGCAGCTCGACCCAGCCCCTCATCGGCGAGACGATCGGCGAGAACCTGCGCCGCAGCGTGGAGCGCTTCCCGGATCGCGACGCGCTCGTCGTGCCCTACCAGAAGTACCGCGCGACCTACCGGCAGTTCTGGGAGGAGACGTCGCGGGTGGCGCGCGGCCTCCTCCTGCGCGGGGTGAAGAAGGGCGACCGCGTCGGCATCTGGGCGCCGAACCGCGCGGAGTGGGTCGAGATGCAGTACGCGACCGCGCGCATCGGCGTCATCCTCGTGAACGTCAACCCCGCCTACCGTACGCACGAGCTCGAGTACGCGCTCAAGCACTCCGGCGTCTCGACCCTCGTCCTCGCGAAGGCGTTCCGGCAGGCGGACTACGTGGCGATGGTCCGAGAGGTGTCGCTCCGCTGCCCCGAGCTGAAGCAGACCATCGTCATCGAGGACGAGTGGGCCGACCTGAAGCACGACGCGCAGCGGCTCGGGGAGGAGGAGCTCTCGCACGTCGAGCGCGACCTCCAGTTCGACGAGCCGATCAACATCCAGTACACGAGCGGGACGACCGGGTTCCCGAAGGGCGCGACGCTCTCGCACCACAACATCCTCAACAACGGCTACTTCATCGGCGAGTTCTGCGGGTACACCGAGCAGGATCGCGTCTGCATCCCGGTCCCCTTCTACCACTGCTTCGGCATGGTGCTCGGCAACGTGGCCGTCACGAGCCACGGGGCGGCGATGGTGATCCCGGGCGAGAGCTTCGACCCGCTCGCGGTGATGCGGACGGTGCAGGAGGAGCGCTGCACCTCCCTCTACGGCGTACCGACCATGTTCATCGCGGAGCTCGAGCACCCGGAGTTCCGCACGTTCGACTTCTCGAGCCTGCGCACCGGGATCATGGCGGGCTCGCCGTGCCCGGTCGAGGTGATGAAGAAGGTGCAGAAGGAGATGCACATGCCGGAGGTCACGATCTGCTACGGCATGACCGAGACCTCGCCCGTCTCGACGCAGTCGCGCCCGAACGACTCGCTCGAGAAGCGCGTCTCCACGGTCGGGCAGGTCCACCCCCACGTGGAGATCAAGGTCATCGACCCGACCACCGGCCGCGTGGTGCCGCGCGGCTCGCCGGGCGAGCTCTGCACGCGCGGCTACTCGGTGATGCTCGGGTACTGGGGCGACCCCCACGCGACGCGCGAGGCGATCGACGACGGCCGCTGGATGCACACGGGCGACCTCGCGACGATGGACGAGCAGGGGTACGTGAAGATCGTCGGCCGCATCAAGGACATGGTGCTGCGCGGCGGCGAGAACATCTTCCCGCGCGAGGTGGAGGAGTTCCTCTACACGATGCCCGGTGTCTCGGACGTGCAGGTCATCGGCGTGCCCGACGCGAAGTACGGCGAGGAGCTCATGGCGTGGGTGAAGCTCCGCGCCGGCGTCACGCTCACGGGTGAGGAGATCCGCGCCTTCTGCAAGGGCAAGATCGCGACGTACAAGATCCCCCGCTACTACAAGTTCGTGGACGGCTTCCCGATGACCGTCACCGGGAAGATCCAGAAGTACAAGATGCGCGAGCAGTCGATCCACGAGCTCGGGCTCGAGAAGGCCGCGGCGATCGAGACGGCCTAGCGCGGCCGCTAGCTCCGCTCCGGCCGGCAGGTCAGCTCGAGGGGGAGGCTGAAGCGGAGCCGCGTCGCGGGGTTCGAGTCGTCGTTCGCGTCGTCGGGCGGTGCGCACTCGGGCGGATCCGGGGCCTGCGCCGCGGTCGTGGTCGCGCCGCCACCGCCGCCCCCACCACCGCCCGCTCCGCCTCCGCCGCCCGCGCCCCCACTACCGCCCGCGCCCCCACCACCGCCCCCGCCGCCTCCCCCTCCACCGCCCGACGGGGTCGAGCAGGCAACGTGGTCGCTCCGGATGTCGTCCCGCGCGTCGAACCGGATGACGAGCTTCAGCTGGTCTCCGGGCGCGGCGCGGATCTCCTCCTCGGGCCTCACGATCACGACGAGGAGGATCGCGCCGTCGCTTCCGACGCAGGTCCGGGCGCCCTGGACCGGGTATGACCGGCCCTCGCGGTCGAGCGTTGCGCTGCGGACGAAGAGCCGGACCTCCGCGAGTGGCCGCTCGTCGCCCGTCTCGTACGTCGCGACGGTCGTGCGGCCGCGCTCGCTGAGGTCGAGCCGGATGGAGGTCCGGACGTCGAAGAAAGCGTCTCCGACGACACACGCCTTGCGGTCCTCCTGCGCCGGGCCGCCCTGACCGAAGAAGAACGCGAACCCCGCGAGGTCGAGGTCGAGGTGCTGGACGTCGCTCCTCGTCCCCTCGCGGTCGAACTCGACGGTGAGCGCAGCCTGGTCGCTTGCGCTCCCACCTCCGCCCCCTCCGCCACCGCCTCCGCCGCCGCCCGCACCTCCGGCTCCGCCGTTGCCGCCGGCACCTCCCGGCGCGGGCCCCGGCCCACACGCGATTGCGACGGCCGCGGCCGCGGCGAGCGCTGCGAGTGAAGGGCGAAGCTGTCGCATGATTCCCCCGGTGGTCCGCAAGATGGCCCGTCCCCCTTGCGGTGGCACGGCGTCGGGCCGGGCGGGTGCCCGCCACGCGTCGCGCCGGGCGGGAGGCGACCGTACGTCAGGCGACGCCGGCGCTTCCGCCCGCGGGGGTGCGACAGGTTGACGCGCGGCGCGCGAAACGTTACATCGGTTCATCCAATGAACCCGGATTCAGGACGATGAACCCCTCTTCACCCGCACCCGCCCGCCTGCGCGACCGCCTCCGCGAGGAGACGGCCCGCGTCATCCTGGGCGCAGCCGAGGAGGTGTTCGCCTCCGACGGGCTCGGCGCCCGCATGGAGCGGATCGCTGCGCGCGCCGGCGTCGCGGTCGGGACGCTCTACAACCATTTCGAGGACCGCAAGGCGCTCGTCGCCGCCCTCGTCCGCTCGCGGCGCGAGGCGCTCCTCGCCAGGCTCGACGCCGCGCTCGCGGCCGCGCGCGGTGCGCCCGCGGCGCAGCAGCTCCGCGCCTACCTCCAGGCGGTGGAGGAGCACGCCCGCGCGCACGGTCCGCTCCTCGCGGTCCTGATGCAGGCGGGCGAGGGGCCCGGCGAGGCCCGCCCGCCGAAGACGCTCGTCGACGAGCTCGTGCGGAGGGCGAACGCGATCGTCGCACGCGGCATCGCGGCGGGCGAGCTCCGCCCCGACGCGGCGAAGGTCTTCGGCCTCGCGCTCGTCGGCATGTCGCGGGCGCTGCTCGTGCGCGCGATCGAGGGAGGGGCCGAGCCGGGCGGCGCCTCCGCGGCCATCCTGGAACTCTTCCTGAGAGGCGCGTCGCGATGACCGCAGCCGTCGGCACCTTCCCCGCCGCCGTCTCCGCACGGCCGGCCACGAACAAGTGGCTCGTCACGATCTCGGTGACGTTCGGCACGCTCATGGGCGCGATCGACGCGTCCATCGTGAACGTCGCGCTCCCGCACCTGCGCGGCGCCGTCGGTGCGACGCTGCAGGAGATCACCTGGATCACGACCGGCTTCGCGATCGCGACCGTCATCGTCATGCCCCTCACCGCGTTCCTCGGCCGGCTCTTCGGCCAGAAGCGCGTCTACATGGCGAGCCTCGTCCTGTTCGTCGCGAGCTCCGCCCTCTGCGGCATGGCGGGCACGCTCGAGCAGCTCGTCGTGTTCCGCGTCCTGCAGGGGTTCGGCGCGGGCGCGCTCCAGCCCACCGAGCAGGCCATCCTTCGTCAGACCTTCCCGCCCGAGGAGCAGGGGCTCGCGATGGCGCTGTTCGGGATGGCCGTGATGATCGGCCCGGCCGTGGGCCCGACGCTCGGCGGGTGGATCGTGGACAACTTCCACTGGTCCTGGATCTTCTTCATCAACCTCCCGGTGGGCGCGCTCGGGCTCTTCATGGTCTGGCGCTTCGTCCACGAGCCGGAAGACGTCCGGGCCGCGAACGCGGCCGGCGCCGCCGCGCAGCGCCGCAACATGGACTGGCTCGGGATCACGCTGCTCGCGGTCGGCCTCGCCGCCCTCCAGTTCCTCCTCGAGGAGGGACAGCAGAACGACTGGTTCGAGTCGAACCTCATCGTCGGGTGCGTCGCCGTGACGGTCGTCGCGCTCGTGCTGTTCGTGTGGCGGGAGCTCGTCGCGCCGATGCCGGCCGTGAACGTCCGCCTCTTCAAGGACCCGCTCTTCGCGTCGGGATCGGTCATCGGCGCGGCGATGTTCGCGATCCTGCTCTCGTCGATGTTCCTCCTGCCGGTCTTCATGCAGGAGCTGCTCGGCTTCACCGCCATGCAGTCGGGGCTCGCGCTCATGCCGCGCACGCTCGTCATGATGGCGGTGACGCCGCTCGTGGGGCGGCTCTACGGGAAGGTCTCGGCCCGGCTCCTCATCGCGTTCGGGATCGTCCTCGTCGCCGCCGGCGCGGTGTGGGTCTCGCACGTCACGCTGCAGACGACGTCGTCCGGGATCGTCCACCCGATCATGCTGCAGGGGATCGGGTTCAGCTTCCTCTTCGTCCCGCTCACCACCGCCGCGCTCGCGAACATCCCGCGCACGAAGCTCGCCGACGCGACGGGGCTCAACTCGCTGCTCCGCCAGGTCGGCGCGTCGATGGGGCTCGCGGTCTTCGCGACGCTGCTCTCGCGCTACGCCGTGCAGGCCAAGGCGGCGGTCGCGGCGCACGTCGCCCTCGACCGGCCGGAGGTGCAGGAGCGGCTCGCGCAGCTCGTCACCGGCTTCCAGGGGCGCGGCCTCGACCCGGTCTCCGCGCGGGAGGCGGCGCTCCGCGCGCTGAACGGCATCGTGGCGCGGCAGGCGATGGTCATCTCGTTCGAGCGCGTGCTCCTCCTCAGCGGGCTCCTGCTCCTCTGCGTGCTCCCCCTCCTCTGGTTCCTGAAGGTGAAGCGGCAGCCCGCCTCCCGGCCGCCGCACGTCGAAATGGAGATGTGACATGACGCCCCCCGATCCGAAGCTCCACCCCATCCCGCAGCCCGCCGCCGAGCCGGCGCGCGCCCCGGCGCCGGCGCGCTCGGGCCGGAGGCGGCGCGTCCTCACCGGGGTCGGCGCCGTCGCGGCGCTCGCGCTCGTCGCGCTCGGGGTGCACGCGTTCGTCACCCGCGGCGACGTCTCGACGGACGACGCCTTCGTCGAGGCGGACGTCGTCGCCGTCGCGCCGCGCGTCGGCGGGACGATCTCGGAGGTGCTCGTCGAGGAGAACGCGCCGGTGAAGCGCGGCCAGCCCATCTTGAGGATCGACGACGCCGACCTCCAGGCGCGCGCCCGTCAGGCGCAGGCGGAGCTCGAGACCGCGCGCGCGCAGGCCGCCGCGGCGGACGCGCAGGTGCGCGCCGCCCGCGCCACCGTGTCGCGTGCGGACGCCGAGGCGGAGAAGGCGCAGCTCGACCTGCGCCGCGCCGAGGAGCTGAAGGCAGGCGAGGCGATCGCGGCGGACCGCTTCGACGCGACCCGCATCTCGAGCGAGACGGCGCGGGCGGGAGCGGGAGCGAACCGGGCGCAGTACGCCGCCGCGCTCGCGAACGCCGACCTCGCCCACGCGAGGGTGAAGTCGGCCGACGCCGCGCTCGAGCTCGCGCGGCTGCAGGTCTCGTACACCGTCGTCTCGGCCGCGGCCGACGGCCTCGTCTCGCGCCTCGGCGCCCGCGCCGGGCAGATCGTCCAGCCCGGGCAGGTGGTCGGCCAGGTCGTGCCGAGCCGGACCTACCTCGTCGCGAACTTCAAGGAGACCCAGACCGGCGCGATCCGTCCGGGCCAGAAGGTCGACGTCGAGGTGGACGCGTACGGCGACCGGAAGCTCGAGGGGCACGTGGAGAGCCTCTCCGGCGGGACCGGTGCGCGCTTCGCGCTCCTGCCGCCCGACAACGCCTCCGGGAACTTCGTGAAGGTCGTGGAGCGCGTGCCCGTGCGGATCGCGTAGGACAGGCTGCCGGCCGACCTGCCGCTGCGCGCCGGGCTCTCCGCGAGCGTCACCGTCCACACCCGCTAGCGTGCCCGCGGCGCGCACCCGTCCCGCCGGGCAGTCGCCCGACCGGCTCCTATCGCTCCGGCCTGCCAGCCCCGCGAGAGGGGCGCCGGCCCCCCGCAGCGGTGCGCACCTTCCAGCCGCGGGCACGGTGCCCGGACGAGGAGGGGTATATGCGAAAGGTCGTGGCAGGGGCGGTGGTCGCCGTTGCGCTCGCCTGGGCGAACGGGGGGCGGGCCGACGACACGAAGACCGAGCAGCAGAGGAAGCAGGAGCAGCAGAGCGCGACGGGGCAGCCCGGCTCGCAGTCGGCGGGGACGGCGGTGGGCCACGAGAGCGCCGTCGGCGGCACCGACCGCACCTCGCGCGAGATGCGGTCCGACGCGCGCGCGGACCAGCACGCGCCGACGGGTCGGAGCGACGAGAGGAAGCACCCGCTGTTCGACGGGAAGAAGAACTTCGATCTCGACGGCAAGGTGCAGCAGGCGTCGAAGGACGAGATCACCATCCAGCGCGACAAGCTCCCACCTGCGACGCTCCATGTCGCCCCCGGGACGAAGGTCGAGGTGGACGGAAAGGCGTCGTCCGTCGATCAGCTCCAGCCCGGGCAGGACGTGAAGGCGTCGTTCAACCTCCGGGGCGGCACCGCCGAGGCGGTCGAGATCAAGGCCGACAAGCTCGGCAAGAACGACCGCAAGGAGATGAGCGAGCAGCGCCGCGAGAACCAGAAGGACGCGAACGAGCGCGCGCGCGATCAGTCGCGCGACCAGATGCGCAAGTAGTGCGAGACCTCACGGGCGCCGGCCGGGTGGGCCGGCCGGCCCCACGGGCGGTCCTCCGTCCGCCCGTCCCCCGATGGTTTTCCACCGCACACCGGCGGGCGGGTAGCGTGTTCACCGACCCAGCGGTGAGCACCGGCGGACGTCCTCGTCCGATCAACGGGTTGCGAGCGGCGAGCCGCTTGCAACTGCGGCGTCCCACCCCTTTGGCTCGGAGGAGGACGCATGGATCCCAAGCTCACCCGCCGCGAGTTCCTCGGCACGACCGCGGTCGCCGCCGCGGCGACGGCGGTCCCCGTCTCGACCCTCGCCGGCGCGCCTCCCGAGCGAACGTGGAAGTGGGACAAGGCCCCGTGCCGCTTCTGCGGCGTCGGCTGCGGCGTGCTCGTCGCGACGGCGGGCGGGAAGGTCGTCGCGGTGAAGGGCGACCCGGACAGCCCCGTGAACCGGGGCCTCCTGTGCGCGAAGGGGCTCTCGCTCCCGCAGGTCCACGCGGCGGAGGATCGGCTCACGACGCCGCTGCTGCGCAAGAAGGGCGGCCGCTTCGACAAGCAGGGCGACTTCGAGCCCGTCTCGTGGGGCGAGGCGTTCGACGTGATGGCGCGCGAGTGGAAGCGCCACTTCGCCCGGCTCGGACCGTCGGGCGTCGGCGTGATGGGCTCCGGGCAGTACACGATCATGGAGGGCTACGCGGCCCTGAAGCTCGTGAAGGCGGGCTGGCGGTCGAACAACCTCGACCCGAACGCGCGCCACTGCATGGCGTCCGCGGTCGCCGGGTTCATGCAGACCTTCGGCATCGACGAGCCGGCGGGGTGCTACGACGACATCGAGCTCGCCGACGACGTCGTCCTCTGGGGCGCGAACATGGCGGAGATGCACCCGATCCTCTGGGGGCGCATCTCGGACATGCGGCTCCGGTCGCCGTCGTACCGCGTCGTGAACCTCACGACGTACGGCAACGCGTCGTCCGACCTCGCGGACGTCGAGATCGTCTTCCGGCCCAACACCGATCTCGCGATCATGAACTACCTCGCCCGCGAGATCGTGGCGCGTGGCGCCGTGGACGAGGAGTACGTCGCGCGGCACTGCGTGTTCGCCGCCGGGTGGAGCGACATCGGGTACGGGATGCGCCCCGACGACCGGTACGCGCACCCCCTCGAGCTGCTGACGCGGGGCCGCCAGCGGAGCGTCGTCCTCGCGAAGGAGGACGCGGCGCTCCTCGGCGGCGCGCCGGGGACCGCGGTCGAGCAGAAGCACGCGGAGCAGGCCGGCGCGCACTGGCTGGTGTCGTTCGACGAGTACCGCAAGGCCCTCGAGCCGTACGGCCTCGACGCGGTCGCGGCGCTCGCGAAGGGCGATCCCGACGAGCCGCTCGAGAAGTTCGCCGCGAAGCTGAAGGGGCTCGCCGACGTCTACTGCGACCGCGCCCGGAAGGTCATCTCCTACTGGACGATGGGCTTCAACCAGCACACGCGCGGCACCTGGGTGAACGAGCAGGCCTACGCGCTCCACCTGCTCACCGGCCGGCAGGCGAAGCCGGGGAACGGCGCCTTCTCGCTCACCGGCCAGCCGTCGGCCTGCGGCACCGCCCGCGAGGTCGGCACCTTCGCGCACCGGCTCCCCGCCGACATGGCCGTCGACGACCCCGACCACCGGCACGAGGCGGAGGAGGTGTGGCGGCTCCCCGCGCGCACGGTGAACCCGAAGATCGGGTTCCACATCACCGAGATGATGCGGGCGCTCGAGGACGGGCGGCTCGGCTGGCTCTGGATCCAGGTGACGAACCCGTTCCAGTCCACCGCGAACGCGAACCACTGGATCGAGGCGGCGCGGGCGCTCGACGCGTTCGTCGTCGTCTCCGACGTCTACCCGACGTTCTCGGCGAAGTGCGCGGACCTCGTCCTCCCGGCCGCGCTGCACTTCGAGAAGTGGGGCGGGTACGGCAACTCCGAGCGGCGCACGCAGCTCTGGCGGCAACAGATCAGGCCGCCGGGCCAGGCCCGTACGGACGTCTGGCAGATGCTGGAGTTCTCGAAGCGGTTCACGCTGCGCGAGGTCTGGGGCGAGCAGAAGGTGCCCGGCCTGAAGGCGGAGGGGTTCGAGGACGGGAAGCTGCCGGGCGTGCTCACGCAGGCGGAGGCGATGGGCTACCACCCCGACCAGACCCTCTACGAGGTGCTCTTCGAGACGCGCGACGCGAAGGGGTTCCGCTGGCCGGATCCGGTCGCGCGGGGTGCGCCGAACGCGACCGTCGAGGCGGCCCGCATCGGCTGGTTCCCGGAGAAGGCGCTCTTCGAGGAGTACGCACGGTTCGGGCGCGGCCACGGCCACGACCTCGCCCCGTTCGACGTCTACCTCCGGGACGACGTCCACGGGCTGCGCTGGCCCGTCGTCGGGGGCAAGGAGACCCGCTGGCGCTTCAACGAGGAGCACGACCCGTACGCGCGGCGCGGCAGCGGGATCGACTTCTACGGCAAGGCGATGAAGAAGCTCCCGGAGGGGACGCTCGCCGGGCCGGGGCAGGGCGACAAGGTCGCGCTGCAGGGCAAGGCCAAGATCTTCTTCCGCCCGTACGCGCCGCCACCCGAGGTCCCCGACGCGACCTTCGACCTGTGGCTGTGCACCGGGCGCGTCCTCGAGCACTGGCACTCCGGGTCGATGACCCGCCGCGTCCCGCAGCTCCACGCGGCGATGCCGGAGGCGCTGCTCTGGATCCACCCGAAGGACGCCGAGGCGCGCGGCCTCGGGCGCGGCGACCTCGCCGCGATCGAGTCCCGCCGCGGCAAGGTCCTCGCCCGCGTCGAGACGAAGGGCCGGAACCGGCCACCGCGCGGCCTCGTGTACCTGCCCTGGTTCGACGAGAGCGTCCTCGTGAACCGCGTCACGCTCGACGCCACCTGCCCGATCTCGAAGCAGACCGACTTCAAGAAGTGCGCGGTCAAGGTGGCGAAGGCCGACGAAGCGCTCTCCCGGAGGACGCCATGAGGATCGCCGTCGCCGTGATCGCCGCCGCCGCGACCGTCGCAGCCGCCGCGCCCGCCGTGCGGACGCCGGAGGACCGGATGGGCCTCGCGAGGGGCGGGCCGATGGAGGTGCGGCCCCCGCCCGTGGTGAAGGAGAACGACAGCGCGCCGGGCGACCGGCCCGTACGCCCGCGCGCGTTCGCGGGCGCCGCCCCGGCGATCCCGCACGGCATCGCCGACTTCCTGCCGATCACCCGCGCCGAGAACGCATGCGTCGACTGTCACGCGGTGGCGACGAAGAAGAAGGGCGAGCCGACGCCGATCCCGGCGAGCCACTACGTCGACCTACGGAACGCGCCCTCGAAGCGGGGCGAGAAGGTCGTGGGCGCGCGCTGGAGCTGCACCGCCTGCCACGTCCCGCAGCAGGACGTGGCGCCGCTCGTGAAGGGCCCGTTCCCGAGGTGACGGGCTAGCACGTCTTCAGGGTGCGTCCTTCAACGGCCTGCTAGGCCTGCTTGATCTCCTGCACGAGCGTCGAGAGCGACTGCTTGGCGTCGCCGAACAGCATCGCGGTGTTCTCGCGATAGAAGAGCTCGTTCTCGATGCCGGCGAAGCCGGGGCTCATCGAGCGCTTCAGCACGATGACCTGCTTCGCCTCGTCGACGTTCAAGATGGGCATCCCGTAGATGGGCGAGCCGCGGTCGGTGCGCGCCGCCGGGTTCACGACGTCGTTGGCGCCGATGACGAGCGCCACGTCGGCGTTCTTGAACTCGTCGTTGATCTCGTCCATCTCCTTCAGCCGGTCGTACGGGACGTCGGCTTCGGCGAGCAGCACGTTCATGTGCCCGGGCATGCGCCCCGCGACCGGGTGGATGGCGTAGAGCACGGTGCCGCCGTTCTTCTCGATGACGGCCGCGAGCTCACGGACCTGGTGCTGCGCCTGCGCGACGGCCATCCCGTACCCCGGCACGACGATGACGAGCCGCGCCCATGCGAGCTGGATCGCCGCGTCCTCCGGCGTGACGGAGTGGACGGTGAGCCCCTCCGCGCGAGCCGCCGACGGCTCGGGCGCGGCGCCGAACGCCCCGAAGAGCACGTTCGTGAAGGAGCGGTTCATCGCCCGGCTCATCACGATGGAGAGGATGAAGCCGGACGCACCGTCGAGAGCCCCCGCGATGATGAGCACGTTGTTGCCGATCGCGAACCCCGTCGCCGCCGAGGCGAGGCCGGCGTAGGAGTTGAGGAGCGAGATCACGACCGGCATGTCCGCGCCGCCGATGGGCAGGACGAGCGACACGCCGAAGACGAGCGCGAGCGCGATCATCGCGTAGAACGCCGCCGGGTTCGCCGGGCGCACGACCAGCCAGGCGAAGAGCGCGACGGCGGAGCCGAACATCGCGAGCGACAGCCAGTTCTGGCCGCGGAAGGTGACCGGCCGCCCCGGGAGCAGCTCCTGGAGCTTCCCGAACGCCATGAAGCTGCCGGTCACGGTGAGCGCTCCGAACAGGACCTCGAACCCGAGCGCCGCCATCTCGGCGCGCGGCACGTCGGCGCCGTGCCCGAGGCGCCAGAACTCGGCGACCCCGACGAGCGTCGCCGCGATCGCGCCGAACATGTGCGAGATCGCGATCCGCTGCGGCATCGCGGTCATCGGCACGTACACGCCGAGCGGGTAGCCCACGATCGCGCCGAGCGCGAGGCCGACGAGGATCCACTCGTACCGGACGATCTCGTGGTGGAGGAGCGTGCCGATGATGGCGACGAGCATCCCGAGCGCCGCGAGCTGCATGCCGCGGCGCGCGCGGTCCGGGATGGTGAGGCTCCGGAGCCCGAGGATGAAGAGGACCGACGAGACGAGGTATGCCGCCTCGATGAAGACGGTGCGCGGGCTCACTTCCTGCCGCCCCCCGGCCGGTCGGCGCGCTTGAACATCTTGAGCATCCGGTCGGTGATGATGAACCCGCCCACGACGTTGACGGTGGCGCACGTCACCGCGACGACCCCGAGCGCCGTCGCGACCGGGCCGTAGTCCGCGCCCGCCATGACGAGGGACCCGACGAGCGAGATCGCGCTGATCGCGTTCGTCGCCGACATGAGCGGCGTGTGGAGGAGCGCCGGGACCCGGACGATCGTGAAGAGCCCGACGAACCCGGCGAGGACGAAGACGTAGAGCTCGATGAGCTGGAGGGGCATCGGCGCGCTCCCGCGGCGATCAGGTCCGGACCTTCCCGGCGTGGACGACGAGCATAGGCCCTGCGATCTCGTCCTGTGGGTCGAGCACGAGCCTGCCGTCGCTCGCGAGGTGCTGGAGGAGGGTCGCCACGTTGCGGCCGTACATCTGGCTCGCGTGGAGCGGGGTCGAGGACGGGAGGTCCACCGCCCCGATGATCGACACCCCCGCCTCCACCACCGTCTCGCCGGGCCGGGTGAGCTCGCAGTTCCCGCCCGTGTCGGCCGCGAGGTCCACGATCACCGCGCCGGAGCGCATCGTGTGCACCATCGCCGCGGTGAGGAGGCGCGGCGCCGGCCGGCCCGGGACCTGCGCGGTCGTGACGACGAGGTCCATGTCCTTCACGTGCGCGGCGATCGCGGCGAGGACCCGCTCCTGCTCCGGCGCGCCGAGCTCCTTCGCGTACCCGCCCTGGCCCTCGGCGCCGACCTGGGGGACCTCGACGAACGTGGCGCCGAGCGACTGGACCTGCTCCTTCACCACGGGCCGGACGTCGAACGCCGAGACGACCGCGCCGAGGCGCCGCGCGGTCGCGATCGCCTGCAGCCCCGCGACGCCGGCGCCGATGACGAACGCCTTCGCCGGCGCGAGCGTCCCGGCCGCGGTGGTCATCATCGGCAGGATCCGCGGCAGCGCCGCGGCGCCGACGAGGACGGCCTTGTACCCCGCGAGCGTCGCCTGCGAGGAGAGCGCGTCCATCGACTGCGCGCGGGTCGTGCGCGGCACCCGCTCCATCGCGAGCGCGTCGACGCCGCGCTCCGCGAGCCGCGCGAGCACCGGGGCGCCCTCGAGCGGGCCGAGCAGGGCGACGACGAGCGCGCCTCGCGGGAGCTCCCCCACCTCGCGCTCGTCCGGCGCGCGCACCCGCGCGACGACCTCCGCGCCCTCGACCGCCGCCGCGTGGCCTTCCGCGAGCGCCGCGCCCGCCGCCTCGTAGGCCGCGTCGGGAAACCCGGCGGCCGCGCCGGCGCCCCGCTCGACGCGGACCGCGTGGCCCTGCTTCACAAGGCGTGCGACGTTCTCGGGCGCGAGCGCGACCCGCCGTTCACCCGCAGCCGTCTCCCTCGGAACCGCGATCCGCATTCGTGAGTCCGCGTACCGCCCCGCGCGCGCGCGAAGAAGGACCCACGCGGGTCGGTGCTCGGCCGAGGGGCCCGGCGGGCGGGCCGCGGCGCGCGCGAGGACGCAGTGATGGTGTGGACGCGGAGAGCGGGAGGCGAGATGGCGGACCCGAGACGACCTGCCGAGGAGCCGGAGATTCCGCGGATCCCGCCGCCCACACCGGAGCTCCCCGGGCGAACCGGTGCGCCCCCGGGGCGCGAGATGCCCGGGATCCCGCGGCCCGAGCCGGAGCTCCCCGACGCGACGCCGCATCGACCGGACGCGCCGTTCGATCCGAACCAGCCCGGCCAGTGAGCGGCGGCCGCCGCTCGACGGCCTGCTACGGCGCCGCGACCGCCCAGAGCTTGTTCACGCCGTTGCCCTTCGTGTCGTTCGGCGCCTTGTCGCCCCCGAAGTAGTAGAGCGGCATGCCCTTGTACGTGGTCTGCTTCTTCCCGTCCTCGCGCGTGATCGTGCCGAAGTCGGCCTCGTTCAGCGCGCCGGTGACGCCGACCTTCTCGCGGTAGTAGAGCGGCCAGTGCGTCGCGCAGTCGCCCGCGCACGCGCTCTTCCCCTGCGAGTCCTTCTTGAAGACGTACAGCGTCATCCCCTTGGCGTCGGTGAGATAGCTGCCGACCCGGTCGCTCTTCGCGACCTGCACGGTGTGGTCGTCGGCCCGGGCGATGGTGGCGAGCGCGAGAGCGAGCGAGGCGGCGAGGGCGAGGCGGATCGGGTTCGGCATGCGAGACCTCGGTGAAGGACGGAGCAGACCGCCCTTCGTTACACCTGAGGCTCGCGCCGGTGCGAGGCCGGGGTGGGGTGCGCCGCCCGGACGGGGGTCATTCCCCGCGACCGGTCACCCGATCCACCGCGGCGGGGCGTCGCGAGCGGGTCGGCGCGCGCCCCCGGCCCGCGGCCGCCTCAGCGCCCCTCGATGTACGTCTGGAGCTGCTCGATCACGAACTGCTTCTCGTCGAGCATGAGCTGGATGATGTCCCGCATCGAGACGACGCCGACGATCTGCCCGCGGTCCTCGACGAGCAGGTGGCGCGTCGTGTGGTCGCGCATGAGCGCGGAGCAGTCCGCCTCGCTCGCGTCGGCCTTCACGAGCGGGATGCCCGTGCGCATCGCCTCTCGGATCGGCCCGTTCGAGTTCCCGGCCCGCGCGAGGACGGCGACGACGAGGTCGCGCTCGGTGACGAGGCCGATGAGCTTCCCGTCCTCCTTCACGCCGATGGAGCCGATGTTGCGATCCGCCATGAGCCGGGCGGCGTCGCGGATGGGCGCGGCGGCGTCGAGCGAGACGACCTCGCGGGTGACATGCTTGCGGATGGACGCCATGGGCGCTCCTCCTGTGTGAAATGGGCATTAACCGGACGTGAGCGCGGGCGGAAGGATCGGGTTCGGCCTTTCGGGGCCCCCCCTCGGAGGAGGCTCAGAAGTGGTCCTGGTCGACGACCCACATGCCCGTTGTGATCCCGCGGTAGCGCTTCACGCAGTCCGCGGGCGCGTCGGGGAAGTTCCAGACCATGGTGGAGAACGCCGCCTCGACGCCGCCCCAGGTCGCGTTCGAGTGCATCGGGTCGCCGAGCGCGTAGTGGCCGAGCTCGTGGAGCAGCTCGGACGCCTCGAAGCAGCCGCCCGACGTCGGCGGGACGCGGACCGACAGCGTCTTCTCGATGTAGTCCGTGCACCCTTCGCTCTCCGCCGCGAGGTAGCAGGGGCGGTCGACCGTGTCGCGGAACTGGACGCGCCACCCGCCGAGGTGAGAGAGGCCCCAGAACGGCAGCTCGCGATCGAGGAGGGCGTCGACGCGAACCCGGGCGGCCTGGAGGTCGGGCGGGTCGGTCGTGAACTCGATGCAGGCGCCGTGGCTCTCGAAGTCGCACCGCCACGGGTCGCACGCGGCGAGCGCGGCGAGCGCCGCCGCCGCGATCGCGGCGCGCCAGCCCCCCGCCTTCCCCGCGCCCTTCCCCACGGGCGAGAACGTGCGGCGCGGCCGGCGCCCCGCAAACGCCCTCGTCCGGCGGGCGGCCGGCCAGGCCCCCGCGACACGCCCCGCCGGGCTCGGGCGGCCCGCGGGCGGCGTTGCATCTTCTTGCGAGGAGGCGGCCCGGGACGATGGCGACGGTGCAGCGGCGGCGCCCATACGAACCGCTCTGGTACAAGGACGCGATCCTGTACGAGACGCACGTCCGCTCGTTCTACGACTCGAACGACGACGGGATCGGCGACCTGCGCGGGCTCGTCCAGAAGCTCGACTACCTGCAGGATCTCGGCGTCACGTGCCTGTGGCTGCTGCCGCTGTTCCCGTCGCCGCTGCGCGACGACGGCTACGACATCGCCGACTACAAGGCGATCCACTCCGACTACGGCACGCTCGACGACTTCCGCGAGCTCGTCGCCGCCGCGCACGCGCGCTCGATCCGGATCCTCGTCGAGCTCGTGGTGAACCACACCTCCGACCAGCACCCCTGGTTCCAGCGCGCCCGCCACGCGCCGCCGGGCTCGCCGGAGCGCGCCTATTACGTGTGGAGCGACACCGACGACAAGTACAAGGACGCACGGATCATCTTCACCGACACCGAGAAGTCGAACTGGACCTGGGACCCGGAGGCGAAGCAGTACTACTGGCACAGGTTCTTCAGCCACCAGCCCGACCTCAACTTCGAGAACCCGGCGGTGCTGCGGGAGATGCTGGACGTGCTCGCCTTCTGGGCGGAGCTGGGCGTGGACGCGTTCCGCCTCGACGCCGTCCCGTACCTCGTCGAGCAGGACGGGACGAGCTGCGAGAACCTCCCCGCCACCCACGACATCCTGAAGACGCTGCGCCGGTTCGTCGACGAAAGGTTCCCCGGGCGGATGCTGCTCGCCGAGGCGAACCAGTGGCCCGAGGACGTCCGCCACTACTTCGGCGCCGGGGACGAGTGCCACATGGCGTTCCACTTCCCGCTCATGCCGCGCATCTTCATGGCGCTGCGGCTCGAGGACGTGGAGCCGGTCATCGAGATCATGCGGCGCACGCCGCCCATCCCCGAGCCGTGCCAGTGGGGGCTCTTCCTGCGCAACCACGACGAGCTGACGCTCGAGATGGTGACCACCGACGAGCGGGACTACATGTACCTCGCCTACTCGCAGGACCCTCGGATGAAGCTCAACGTCGGGATCCGCCGGCGGCTCGGGCCGCTCATGGACAACTCCCGCCGCCGGATGGAGCTGCTCAACTCGCTCCTCTTCTCGTTTCCCGGCACGCCCATCGTCTACTACGGCGACGAGATCGGGATGGGTGACAACATCTACCTGCACGACCGCAATGGCGTCCGCACCCCGATGCAGTGGAGCCCGGACCGGAACGCGGGCTTCTCGCGGGCGGACCCCGCGCGCCTCTACAGCGCGCCCATCTCGGATCCGGTCTACGGGTACCAGGCGGTGAACGTCGAGGCGCACCTGCGCGACCCGTCGTCGCTCCTGCACTGGATGCGGAACACCATCGCGCTCCGGAAGCTCTTCAAGGCGTTCGGCCGCGGCACGATGGAGTTCCTCCCGGTCGCGAACCGCAAGGTGCTCGCCTACGTCCGCCGGCACGAGGAGGACGTGCTCCTCTGCGTCGCCAACGTGTCGCGGTTCGCGCAGCCGGCGGAGCTCGACCTGACGCAGTTCGAGGGCGCGGTGCCGGTCGAGATCCTCGGCTACACGGAGTTCCCGCGGGTCGGGAAGCTGCCCTACTTCCTGACCCTCGGGCCGTACGGCTTCTACTGGTTCGAGCTGAGGAAACCGGCCTGACGCCGGCGCCGAAGGGAGACCTCCGCGACCGCGCCCCGGGTAAGCTCACGCGATGTCCAACCGCCGCCCAGCCCTCGCCCAGAGCCACGCCCTCGCGTTCCTCGTGCGGCTCGTCGTCTCGGCCGCCGTGCTCTGGTTCGCGGTCGGCTGGGTCTCGCCGGGGAACCCGTGGAATACCTTCGGCCGCGCCGTCCTCGTCTCGATCGTCCTCTCGATCGCCTACTACGTGACGCTCGCGAAGTTCCTCTGGTTCCTCGTCCTGCCGTGGATCGTCTACGTCGCGATCTGGCTCTTCGTCGTCATGAGCGCCTACGGGATCGGCTTCCTGCGCGCGCTCCTCGTCGCGCTCGCGCTCGCGGTCCTCTCCTGGCTCGTTTCGGAGCTGTTCGGAGTGCGGACGTTCCGCTCCGAGTGACGGCTCAGCCGCCCCGGTCGTAGAGGCGCGCGAGCTCGGCGAGACGCTCCGCGTCCTCCTCCCGGAGCGCTTCCTCCCGGAAGCGCCAGCTCCAGTTTCCGCCGAGCGTCGCGGGGCGGTTCATGCGCGCCGCGCCGCCGAGCCCGAGCACGTCCTGCAGCGGCACGATCGCGGTGTCCGCGACCGACGCGAAGAGCGCCCGGATCATGACCCAGTTCATCTCGCGCCCGTCGGTCGCGAGGTACGCCCGCGCGAACGCCTTCTCCTCGTCCACCTCCGCCGCGGTGCGCGTCGAGCCCGCCGCGCCCCCCTCCCACCACCCCATCACCGTGTCGTTGTCGTGCGTGCCGGTGTAGGCGACGGTGTCGCGCTCGTAGGCGTGGGGCCGGAACGCCGGCGCCTGCGGGTCCCTGCCGAACGCGAACTGGAGGATCGCCATGCCCGGCAGGCGGAACCTCCGCCGGAGCGCCTCCACCTCCGGCGTGATCACCCCGAGGTTCTCGGCGACGAGCGGGAGCGGGCCGAGCGCGCGCTCGAGGGCGCCGAGCAGCTCCGCGCCGGGCCCGGGCACCCACTCGCCGGCCTCGGCGGTGGGCGCGTCCGCGGGGATCTCCCAGAACGCCTCGATCCCGCGGAAGTGGTCGAGCCTCACGCGGTCCACGAGCGCGAGCGTGGCCCGCACCCGCTCGACCCAGAAGCGCCACCCTTCGCGGGCGATCGCGTCCCAGTCGTAGAGCGGGTTTCCCCAGCGCTGGCCGGTGGCGCTGAAGTAGTCCGGAGGGACGCCGGAGACGGCGAGCGGCCGTCCCGCCGGGTCGAGCCGGAACAGGGAGGGCCGGGTCCAGACCTCCACCGAGTCGTGCGCGACGTAGATCGGCAGATCCCCGAGGAGCACGATCCCGAGCGCGCGGCAGTGATCGCGGAGCGCCGCCCACTGGCGGGCGAAGCACCACTGCGCGAACTCCTCCGCGAAGATCGCCTCCGCGTGGCGCGCGCGGGCGGCGTCGAGCGCCGCGGGCGCGCGGAGGGCGAGCGGCGAGGGCCACCCCGTCCACGGCCGCCCGCCGTGCACCTCCTTCAGCACCGCGAACAGCGACCAGTCACCGAGCCACTCCTGCTCGCGCGCGCGAAAGTCCTCGAGCTCGGCGGAGGCCTCGGGTCCGGCGCCGGCCGCGAACGCCCGCGCCGCGCGGGCGAGCCGCTCGCGCCGCCACGCCCCCGCGCGACCGAAGTCGGCGCGGTCCGCGTCGCCGCCGGGTGCCCCGGCGAGGTCCGCGTCGTCGAGCCAGCCCTCGCGCTCGAGCACCTCGAGCGACACGAGGAGCGGATTCCCCGCGCGCGACGAGAGCGCCTGGTAAGGCGAGTCGCCGAATCCCGTGGGCCCGAGCGGGAGCACCTGCCAGAGCCGCTGCCCCGCGAGCGAGAGCCAGCGCGCGAAGCGGTGCGCGGCCGCGCCGAGATCGCCCGAGCCGTGGGGGCCCGGGAGCGAGGTGGGGTGGAGCAGGATCCCGCTTCGCCGGTCGCGCCTCTCCACGGCGGCCTCCGTCAGAGGTGGTGGATCCGATCCTCGTCCGAGGCCTCGCCCACACCGTCCTCCGCCTCGGCGCCGCGGTCGAGCGCCCGCGCGACCGCGCCGCGCGCGCCGAGCCCGACCGCGAGCGCCGTCGCGAGCACGAGCCCGCCGACGACGATCGTGAAGGCGATGGTCGGGAGCGAGCCGCCGATCCCGACGTGCTGGAGCGCCATCGCCGCCGCGAGGACGAACACGATCCACTTCACCGCCCACGCGACGAGCTTCGCGCGGCGGATCCCCTGGTTCACCGCGCCGATGAGGACGCCGCGCTCGACGAAGCGCCCCGCGCCGATCCCGCCGAGCAGCACGATCGCGCCGACCACGAGCCGGGGGAGGAGGTTCAGCAGCGACAGGCCGAGGAGGCTCGTCGTCGAGGCGCCGAGGACCGCGAGCGCGAGCGCGAAGCCGGTCGCGACCACCACCCAGAACGCGCCCCGCGCGACGAGCCAGGACGGCTCGTGGTGCGGCTCGATCCCGCGCCCGCTCGTCATGCCCCATTCCCTCGCGCGCCGGTCGAACCCGACCCGGGCGAGCGAGAAGCGGAGCACGGCGCGGACGAAGAACGCGGCAATGATCGCGCCGAGCACGACGACCAGCATCGCGACGATCCCCGGGAGATCCGCGGCGAGCACCGCCGCGAGCCTCGCGAACGCCTCGTCGAACACGCTCCCGACCCGTTCCCACATGGCTCCCCTCCTACGGCGCGAACCGGTCCGGCCAGCGCCACCGAGAGATGAGGTACGGCTTCTCCGCCTCGAACACCTCGCAGAGCCGCTCGAGGCGCTCGTCGGCGGCGGGCGGGTCGAGCGGCGCCACCTCGTTCACGTACGACGCGACCCACCCGAGGTAGAGCGGCGTCAGCGACCGCAGCAGCTGCTGCCGGTCGAGCGTCTTCACGCGCCAGCCGACGGCGAAGTCGTAGACGATGCGGGCCCACAGCGGGTCGGGCATCCGGAAGCCCTCCGGCGGCTCGCGCGCGATCCGCTGCAGGGCGTAGAGCGCCTGCGGCGGCAGCACCGGGCCCCAGACCCGCCGCAGGTCCTGCGCCCCGAGCCCGAAGGCGGCGACGAGCGGCCCCGGCGCCGGCGGGTGGGCCGCGTCGTCCGGCAGGTGCTCCTCGCCGTGCGTCGCGACCGGGCACGAGCCGCGGACGCGCTGCCAGCGCGGCGCGTGGAGCACCATCTCGTGGAACATCGTCCCGAGGACGTTCGCGAGCGCGTCGGACACGTCGGGCGGCTGCACCAGGGGGACGGTGCGTGGGCCGAGGAACACCTGCGCGCAGCGGCACTCGCGCACGAGCGCCTTCGTGATGACCCACAGGTCCGCGCCCGCGTGGCTCGGGTCGGTCCGCCACTCGACGTCGCCGGAGAGGTGCTCGGCGAGGCGCCGGGACATCGCGAGCTCGCGCCCGAGCGGCTGGCGGATCCGCTGACCGAAGAGGGCGCGCGTGAGCGGGTACACGAGCCCCGTCACGAGGACGCCGTCGAAGCGGCGGCGCGCGTAGGACGGCGCGACGAGGTCCGCGTCGCCCGCGAGGATCGGGTCGAGCAGCGCGCGCAGCCACCCCGGGTCGGCGGGGCGCGGCATCGGCTCGAGGAGCGCGCACGCGGGCGCGGCGAGCGACAGCGCGACGTCGAGCAGCGTGTGCAACGCCGCCTCCGGCGAGGCGCCGCCGCCGGTGTGGATCGCGGGCGCGGGCGCGCCCGGCTCGGGGATCGCGATCGCGGCTCCCTGCGGGAGCGTCCCCTCCGCGTCGCCGGCGAGCACGAGCGCGAGGGCGGAACGGCCGGGGAATGCGGCCCGGAGCCCCGCCTGCACCGCGACCGCGGCCTCCGCCGCGGCGGCGCGGTCGCGCGCGGCCGGGACGCCGATCACCACGTCGGCGCCGAGCGCCTCGTCCGCTCTCGATGGTTCGAGCACGATCGCAAACGTAGGATGGCGAGGGCCGCGTCGCCGTTCGACCTCGATGGCGACGCGGGGCGCGGGCGCCCGCCCGCTAGGGAGCCTGCGTCGGATCGGCCGGGAAGGGGCCCGGATCGCGGTGCGCGGGCCCGCCCGCGCGCTGCCCCGCGCGCCGCGCGAAGATCGCGAGCGCCGCGGCGACGGCCGCGGCCGACCCGAGCAGGATCCACCCGGCCGGCCCGTCCGGGCTCGGCTCCAGGGGTGGGCCCGGCGGTGCCGCGGGGACGACCCATCCGAGCGGCCACGCGACGAGCGCCACGATCGCGCAGGCACCGGCGAGAAGGGGGGAGCGCGCGTCCCGCCGTGCGCAGGAGCACCTCGCCCTCGCGCCCCGCGATGACGGCCGAAAGGCGGGGGCGCGGCGAGGGTCCACGCCGTCCGTCAGCGCGGGTGGGCCTCGCGCCCTTCGCGCAGCACCCGCGCCCACCAGGCGAGGTCGTCGAGCATCGCCTTCGCCTTCCTGGCGTAGAGCGGATCGGCGGGGAAGCCGCGCTCGTCCGCGGCGTACCCGACGAGCCGCACGTTCACCTCGTCGCGGACGGGCGCCATGCGCAGCTCGACCGCAACGAGCCGGAGGTGCTCGGCCGCCCGCGCCCCCGAGGCGAACCCGCCGTAGGAGACGAAGGCGATCGGCTTGTGGTTCCAGGGGGCATAGACCGCGTCGAGCGCGTTCTTGAGCTGCCCGGGGAAGGAGTGGTTGTACTCGGGCGTGACGACGGCGAACCCGTCCTGCGACTCGACCTTCGCCTTCCAGCGCCCCTCGAGCGAGTCCGGCGCGTAGCCCTTCTCGGCGAGGTTGGGCGCGTCCTTGCGCGCGTACGGCGGGAGCGCCCACTCCCGGAGGTCGAGGAGCTCCGGGAGGAGCCCCTCGCGCTCGGCGGCGAGCGCGTGGATCCAGCGCCCGAACGGCTCGCCGCGCCTGCCGTCGCGGACGCTCGCGAGGATCACCCCCAGCCGGAGCGGGCCTTCCATGGCGTCCACCGCCTTACGACAGCTCCTTCGCCAGCTTCACCTCGCGGAGCTCGTGGTCGAGGAGCCGCCCGGCGAGCTCGCCGCTCTGGCGCACGAGCTCCGCCTCCGGCGCGTTCCCCTTCGCGCGCTCCACGAGCGTCTGGAGCGCCGCGAGGAGCTGGCGGTGCTCCTGGATCATCCGCTCGACCTCCTTGCGGTGCTGCGCGGCGGAGCCGAGCAGGCCGTAGAACCCCTTCGCGTGCTCCTCGTGGGCGAAGTGCTCCGTCAGCATCGAGCGGAGCTCGTCGAGCGAGGCCGAGAGGCCGGACACGTCGTGCGACGACCTCACCCGGGCGAGGATCCCCTCGAGCCGGCCGTGGTCCTCGTCGAGCGCCGCACGGACCTGCGCGGCGGCATGGGTCGCGCCGGCCTTCCCCGCGGCTGTGAACTGCGCCGCCTCGGTCGAGCCGTCGAGCGCGAGCGTCGAGGCGGTGCCGCCCGACAGGACCGTGGCGACCGCGTCGAAGTAGCCGACGCCCACCTCGCGCTGGTGCCGCGTCGCCGTGTAGCCTTGCTTCTCCGCGGCGAACTCCGACTGCTGCAGCTCGGCGTACGCGGCCATGCCGCGATCCCGGTAGCTGCGCGCGAGCTGGAACATGGCGTGGTTCAGCGCGTGGAACCCGGCGAGCGTGACGAACTGGAACTTGTAGCCCATCGCGCCGAGCTCGCGCTGGAACCGGGCGATCGTCGTCTCGTCCAGGTGCGTGCGCCAGTTGAAGCTCGGCGAGCAGTTGTAGGCGAGGAGCTTGCCCGGGTACTTCGCGTGGATCGCCTCGGCGAACCGGCGCGCGAAGTCGAGCTCCGGTGTCTGCGTCTCGCACCAGATCACGTCGGCGTGCGGCGCGTACGCGAGGCCGCGCGCGACGGCGGCGGCGAGCCCGCCGCGGAACCGGTAGAAGCCCTCGGGCGTGCGCCCGTCGCGCTCCACGAACGGCGCGTCGTGCGGATCGACGTCGTTCATGATGAGCGACGCGCTCTCCGCGTCGGTCCGGGCGACGAGCACGGTCGGAACGCCCATCACGTCCGCGGCGAGCCGCGCGGCGGTGAGGGTGCGGATGAAGGTGGAGGTCGGGACGAGCACCTTCCCGCCGAGGTGGCCGCATTTCTTCTCGGACGCCACCTGGTCCTCGAAGTGAACGCCGGCGGCGCCCGCAGCGATCATCGCCTTCATGAGCTCGAAGGCATTGAGCGGGCCGCCGAACCCGGCCTCCGCGTCGGCGACGATGGGCGCGAACCAGTGCGTGCCGCTCCGGCCCTCGGAGTGCTCGATCTGGTCCACCCGCTCGAACGCGGCGTTGATGCGGCGGACGATCGTTGGCACCGAGTCCGCGGGGTAGAGGCTCTGGTCCGGATAGGTCTGCCCCGCCGTGTTCGCGTCGGCGGCGACCTGCCAGCCGGAGAGGTAGATGGCCTTGAGCCCCGCCTTCACCATCTGCACGGCCTGGTTGCCGGAGAGCGCGCCGAGCGCGGGCACGAAGGGCTCCGCGTGGAGGAGCTCCCAGAGGCGCCGCGCGCCGAGCTGGGCGAGCGTGTGCTCAATCCGGACGGAGCCGCGGAGCCGCTCGACGTCTGCCGCGGAGTAGCCGCGCACGACCCCCTCCCAGCGCCGCGGATCGGGGTGCGCGGGGGCGGGGGACTCACCCGCGACCGCCGTGCCGCCGGCGAGCACGCGCGCCTTCTCGTCGTCGCTCGCCTCGAGGAGCTCGTAGGCGGGCAGGGTGATGAACTCCACGAACTCGGGCTGCGTGCTCATCCGCTCGAACAAGGTGCGCGCCTCCTCGAAGCGCCCCTCCTCGAACCGCGCGTCGCCGACCTCGAGGCGGATGCGGTCCATCTCCTCGGCGAGCACCGTTCGGAACCGCTCGACGGTGAGCGGCTTGCCGTCGGTGAGTCTCACGCCGTGGTGGATCCACTGCCACGCGATCGACCTCGAGATCTCCACCGTCGCGGTGTCCTCCATGAGGTTGTAGAGCGGCACGCATCCCTGGCCGCGCAGCCACGCCTCGAGGTACTGGACCGAGACGCGGACGTTGTGGCGGAGCCCCGACTCGGTGCGCGCGCCGTCCGGCACCTTGAGCAGGTCGCGCGCGTTCACGTTCACGTCCTCGCGCTTCCGGTGGAGCTGGTTCGGCGTCTTCATGTGCTGGTCGAAGATCGCCTTCGCGATCGGCACGAGGCTCGGGTGCGCGACCCAGGTCCCGTCGTGGCCGTCGGTCACCTCGCGCAGCTTGTCGGCGCGCACCTTCGCGAGCGCGACCTCGTTCGCCTCGGGGTTGTCCCTGATCGGGATCTGCGCGGCCATGCCGCCCATCGCGTGGACGCCGCGGCGGTGGCAGGTCTTGATGAGGAGCTGCACGTACGCGCGCAGGAACCCCTTGTCCATCCCGACGAGCGCCCGGTCCGGGAAGATGTGCTGCGGGTCGGCCCGGAAGCGCTTGATCGTCGAGAACTGGTAGTCCCACCGGCCGCAGTTGAGGCCGGCCGAGTGCTCGCGCAGCTCCCAGAGGATCTCGTCCATCTCGAACGCCGCCGGGATCGTCTCGACAAGGACCGTCGCGCGGATCGTGCCGCGCGGGATCCCGACCCGCTCCTGAGCGAGCACGAACACGTCGTTCCAGAGCCGAGCCTCGAGGTGGCCCTCGAGCTTCGGGCAGTAGAAGTAGGGGGCGGTGCCCTTCGCGACGAGGGCCTTCGCGTTGTTCCAGAAGAAGACGCCGAAGTCCCAGAGCGCGCCCGGCGCGGGCTTCCCGTCCACGACGACGTGCTTCTCGGGGAGGTGCCAGCCGCGCGGCCGCACCATCAGCACGGCGGTCCGGTCCTTCAGCCGGTAGACCCTTCCGGTCGCCGGCGCCGAGTACTCGATCGTCCCATCCACCGCGTCCTTCAGGTTCAGCTGCCCCTCGACGACGTTCCGCCACGTCGGCGAGTTCGAGTCCTCGAAGTCCGCCATGAACACGTTCGCGCCCGAGTTGAGCGCGTTGATGATCATCTTGCGGTCGGTCGGTCCGGTGATCTCGACGCGCCGGTCCTGCAGATCGCCGGGGATCGGGGCGATGGTCCACTCGGAGGCGCGGAGCTCCTCCGTCGCGGAGAGGAACGCGGGCCGCTCCCCGACGTCGTACCGCTTCTGCATCTCCCGCCGCCGCTCGAGGAGCTGCTCGACGCGGGGGCGGAAGCGCCGGACCAGCTCGACGACGAAGGCGAGCGCGTCGGGCCCCAGGACCTTCTCGTGGCCAGGGGGCAGGGAACCCCTCAGCTCCAGGCCGGGCGGAAGTCGAAGCTGCGGACCGTCGGAAGGGGTCATCGGCGTGCCCTCGTGGAGCGAAATATTGTGCTGATTTGGATCAGGCTCCACTCCTCCAGGGATTTCGCGCAGTTAACCTGTCACGCACCTGTCAACGCCCGGCCGTCAACGTGTGAACGTTGAAAATGACGTGTTGCGTCCATAACTTCACATTGCGTCCGGGGGCCCGGTCGGCAGCCTGCCCCCGCGAAGGAGGCCGCCGGTGCAGGAACTCTCTCCCCTCGGCGCGAAGGTCCGGGCGCTCCGCCGCCAGAAGTCGATGACCCAGACGCAGCTCGCGGAGCGGCTCGGAATCTCGCCGAGCTACCTGAACCTCATCGAGCACAACAAGCGCACGCTCTCGGCGGCCCTCCTCATCAAGGTCGCGGAGATCTTCGCGCTCGACCTGCGCGCGCTCTCCTCCGAGAACCACGGGCGCGTCATCGCCGACCTCATGGAGGTCTTCGGGGATCCGGTGTTCGAGGCGCACGACGTCACGAACGCCGAGGTGCGCGACCTGTGCGTCTCGACCCCGACCGCCGCGCGCGCGGTGCTCGCGCTCTACCAGGCCTACCGGGCCGCGCGCGAGGCGTCGGACACGCTCGCTGCGACGCTCTCCGACGGCGACCTCGAGGGCGTCGACTCCTCGCACCTGCCGACGGAGGAGGTCTCGGACCTCATCCAGCGGAACATGAACCACTTCCCCGAGCTCGAGGCGGGGGCGGAGGCCCTCTGGCGCGACGCGCGGCTCGATCGCGACTACCTCTACACGAGCCTCGTCCGCCACCTCGCCGAGCTCGGCGTTCAGGTCCGGATCATCCGCACCGCCGAGATGCAGGGCGCCGTCCGGCGCTACGACCCCGACGCGAAGGTCCTCTACCTCTCCGAGCTGCTCCGGCGCGGCAGCCGCAACTTCCAGCTCGCCTACCAGGTCGGTCTCCTCACGCAGCCGGCCACCCTCGACCGCGCCGCGGCAGACCCGCACCTCACGAGCGAGTCGTCGCGCGCGCTCGCCCGGGTCGCGCTCGCGAACTACTTCGCGGGCGCGGTCCTCATGCCGTACCAGCCGTTCCTCGAGGCGGCCCGCGCGGAGCGGTTCGACATCGAGCTGCTCGGCCACCGCTTCCGCTCGAGCTTCGAGCAGACCTGCCACCGGCTCACGACGCTGCGCCGCCCGGGCTCCGAGGGCGTGCCGTTCCACATGGTGCGCGTGGACATCGCCGGGAACATCTCGAAGCGGTTCAGCGCCTCCGGGCTCCGCTTCGCGCGGTTCTCCGGCGCGTGCCCACGCTGGAGCGTGTTCGAGGCGTTCACGACGCCCGGCCTCATCCGGACGCAGCTCTCGCAGATGCCGGACGGCGCGACGTACTTCTGGGTCGCCCGGACCGTGCAGCGCGAGTACGGCGGGTATCACGCGCCGCGCTCGACCGTGGCCATCGCGATGGGGTGCGAAGCGTCCCGCGCGCGCGAGCTCGTCTACGCGGAGGGCATGAACCTCGAGAGCCGCGAGGCGGTCGTGCCCGTCGGGCTCACCTGCCGCCTGTGCGAGCGGACCGACTGCGAGCAGCGGGCGTTCCCTCCGCTGCAGCATCCGCTCGAGGTGAACGCGAACGTGCGCGGGGTGTCCTTCTACGCGCCGGTCGCGCGCCGGTGAAGGCAGGGCCGGGCGACCGCTCGCCGCGCCGCGACGCGGCCCTCTCGTCGCGGCGGGAGTTGCCATATGATGCGCGCCCGTGAACCGGAAACTGCTCTGGGCCGGCGTCGCCGCGCTCCTCGTCGCGACGTTCGCCGTCTATCTCCCCTCGATCGACGGGGAGTTCCAGTACGACGACCAGGAGGTCGCGAAGACCACGTGGGTCCGCGATCACACCTGGTTCCTCGGCGGCTCGGGCGAGATGGCGCGGCCGCTCACCGCGGTGACGTTCTCGTTGAACCACGCGATGGACGGGTTTCACCCGCGCGTCTGGCACGTCACGAACGTCCTCATCCACCTCGTCGTGGTGGTGCTCGCCTGGCAGTTCGCGCGCCAGCTCTTCGCGCGCGCCGGGCTCGGGGCCGGCCTCGCCGGAGCCGCGGCCGCCAGCGCGCCGCAGGAGAAGGGCAAGGGCAAGGGGAGGCGGGCCGGCGCTGCGGCAGCGGCGAGGCTCCCGGTGCCCGAGTGGCCGGCGCTCGCGGCGGCGGCGCTGTTCGCGCTCCACCCGCTCAGCACCGAGGCGGTGAGCTACATCTCCCAGCGCTCCGAGGCGCTCGCGTCGGCGTTCTACCTCGGCGGCCTCCTCGTCCTGTTCGCCTGGGACCGGGCGAGCAGCACCTCCCGCCGGGCGCTCCTCCTCGGCGCCGCAATGGGACTTCAAATCCTCGGCCTGAAGGCGAAGCCGATCGCCGCCACGATGCCGTTCGTGTGGCTGCTCGCGGCCGTCGCCCTGCCGCCCCCCTCCGAGCGCGAGCTGCCCTGGACCGAGCGCCTGAAGCGGCGGACCTGGTGGGTGCTGCCCCTCGTCGTCTACACCTTGCGCGACGCGTACCAATCAGTCAGCGAGGTCGCGGGCAGCGGCCACGCCGGCTTCGACCTGCAGTTCGTGACGCCGCTCCACTACGTCGCGACGCAGATGCGCGCGCTGCCGATCTACGTGCGGCTCGTCCTCTTCCCCACCGGCCTCAACGCCGACTGGCTGTTCCCGTTCTCGCAGAGCGTCCTCGAGCCCGCCGTGCTCGCCGGGACGGCGTTCGTCCTCGCCCTGGTCGCGGCGGCGGTCCTCCTCGTCCGCCGCTTCGGCCGCGCCGACGGCGACGGGCCCGCGGTGGCGCGCGTCGCTGCGTTCGGCTGGCTCTTCTTCCTCGGGATGCTCGCCCCGACAACGCTCGTGCCGCTCCGCGATCCGTTCGTCGAGCACCGGCTCTACCTCGCGACGCTCGGGCTCGTGCTCGCGATCGCCGCGGCGGTCTCGGTGGCGCTGCGCCGCCTCGGGCCAGTCCGCGCCCGCGTCGCGGGCGCCGTGCTCGCGCTCGCGGCGGTCGGCGGCCTCGGGGCGGCGACCGCCGTCCGCAACCAGGTCTGGCAGAGCGCGCTCGCCCTGTGGGCGGACGCGTCGCAGAAGGCCCCGCAGAAGCCGCGCATCTGGGTCAACTACGGGACCGCGCTCCACTTCGCGGGCCGGTACGACGAGGCGGTGAAGGCGTACGACCGGGCGCTCTCGTTCGGCTTCGACCCGACCGTGCCGCTGGAGCTCGTGGTGCGGAACACCGCGCTCGCCCTCGTCCGGCTCCGGCGGTACGACGAGGCGCGCTCCCGGCTCGAGAGGTACCTCGAGCGCGCGCCACGCGACGGCGGGACGCTCGTCATCCTCGCCCTGGTCGAGGTGGACACGAACCGGCTCGACGACGCCGAGCGCGCCGCGCGCCGGGCGCTCGCGCTCGATCCCCAGGCGTCGCGCCCGTACCAGATCCTCGGGCAGGTCACCGAGAAGCGCGGCGATCTCCAGGGCGCCTACGACGCCTTCGCGACGGCGGCGCGGGTCGACCCCGCGGATCCGCTTCCCGTCTACTCGATGGGACGCATCGAGGAGAAGCGCGGCCGCGTCGCCGAGGCGTGCACCTGGTACGCGCGGGCGACCGACGCCCTCGCGCGCTCGAGCGCCGCGCGGAGCGCCGCCGAGGCTTACCGGCGGCTCTGCGCGAACCGCGCCGCGCTGCCCTGATCCAGCGCTCGGGCGCTCACGGCCGCGCGAGGGGGAGCTGCGTCTCCCGCGGATCGAGGCCCGCGAGCACGGCGGCGCCGTGGCGCCCGGCGCGCGCGCAGGCGTCGGGGAGCGGGAGCCCCGCGGCGAGGTAGAACGTGAGCGCCGCGGCGAAGCTGTCGCCCGCGCCGTACGCCCCGCCACCGGGCGGCGCCGGCGGGGGCGCGGGAAAGCGGATCGTCCCGCCCGCGGTCTCGATCCGCCCGCCGCGCGCCCCCTCCGTGAGCACGAGCGCGCCGGGTGGCGTCGGGTAGTCGGCGAGCGTCGAGCGCTCTCTCGCGTCCGAGGTGCTGCCGACGACGACGTCGGCGCGGACGCCCGCGGCGGCGAGCGTGCTGCGGCGGCGAGCGGTCGCGACGAGCACCCGCGCGGAGCGGGCGGCGCCGAGCGCCGCGGGGTCGTCGGCGGTGAAGTAGGCGGCGTCGCAGCGGGCGAGGAGGTCCCAGGGGAGCGGGTCGTCCGCCCGCGGGTGGTGCGGCTCGCCGACGACGACGATCGTCCGCTCGCCGTCCGGGGCGATCATCGCGATGCAGCGGGTGTGCGGCGCGCCGCGACGGTGGACGACGTGCAGCCTCGGGCCCGCGCCGCCCGGGCGCCCCGCGCCGGCGTGCGCGAGCGCCGCCGCGACCTGCGCCCCGGCCTCGTCGTCGCCGAGCGCGGTGAAGAGGTGGACCTCGGCGTCACTCCTCGCGAGCTGGAGGAACGCGACGCCGCCCCCGCCGCCCGGGAACGAGCGCGGCGACATGACGTGGACGATGTCGCCGGACCGGGGCACCGCGTCGACGCGCCCGAGCGTCACGTGCTCGACGTGACCGATCACCGCGATCCGCAAGGGCTCGGTGGCCATGCTCAAATGATAAACGCCCGGTCACGGTCACGGGCACGCTCACGGGCCAAGACGGAATACGGGAAACGGGATGCGGGCACGGGCCGTCGATGTACCGTGCCCCCGTGCCCCGTGCCCCGTGCCCCGTGCCGTGCCCGCCGTCTCGTCGAGCGCCGTCCCGTCTAGCCGGCGACCCCGAGCCGCTCGGCGGTGACGGCCGACTCGACGCGCGCGCGGGCCGGCCGCTCGCGCGGCGCGTGCGTCCGCTCCGCCGCGAGCCGCACGTAGAGATAGCGATCGAGCTCGAGCGCGCAGGCGAGCCCCTCGGCGAGCCGGTCGAGCCGTCCCGCCTCGGCGCGCGCGGCGAGATCCGCGCGCCGCTCGGCGGCGACCGCGGCGCGGTTGAGCTTCCGGAGCCGCCGCCGAGCGACGGCGCGGTCCGCCTCGATCGCGGCGAGGTCCGCGGCCGCCCGCAGGCAGAGCTCCTCGCGGCGACCGCGCTCCACCGCCTCGCGCGTGCGCTCGCGATCCCAGCCGAGCGCGGCCTGGGCGGCGGACGCCCGGCCGGCCTCGAGCCCGGCGGCGATCCGCCAGAGCGCCGCGCCCGCGAACGGGACCGCCGCGAGCAGCGCGAGCTGCCCCCACCGCTCGGGCGCGGTCGCGGCGGCGGCGACGGCGGGAACGAGCAGCGCCGCCCCGAACGCCGCGACATAGAGGAGCCGCCGTCGCGCACCGGAGCCGGGCGCGGAGGCCGCGTCGAGGCCGCGCGTCACGGCGAGGCCGGCGAAGGTGAAGGCGGCCGCGGCGCTTCCGACCGCGAAGACCAGGGCGAGGGCCGCGGGCAGCGGCGCCTCGCGGAGCGCCGCCTCGAGCCCGTCGGGCGCGACGCCGGACGCGGCGAGGACCGGGCCCGAGAAGCGCCACGCCTCGGCCGCGAGCAGCGCGGCCACGAACAGGCGCAGCGCGTGGATCGGCGCCGCCGGATCGACCGGCGGACGCCCGAGCTGCTCCGCGGTCGCCTCGATGACGGGGCGCGCGACGATCTCCCGCGAGGCGAGGGCCGCCGCGAGCTCGAGCTCGACCGCGTCGGCGCGCGCGCGCGCCGAGGCGGCGCGGGCGTCGAGGCTCTCGAGCGTCGCCTCGGCGTCGCGGATCTCCCGCGCCGCGAAGGGTCCCTCGCGCTCGACGAGGGCGCGCGCAACGGCCGGGGCGTCCGGGCGCGGCCCGTGCGAGCGCGACCGCTGCCGCGGGCGCACCAGCGCCTCGCCGCCTTCGACGTCGAAGGTGACGGGCAGCCCCTCGAGGGGAACCGGCAGCCGCGTCGCGTACCGCGCGAGGCGGTGTCGCAGGAAGTCGTCGAGGCGAACCCCGGCGCGGACGGCGAGCCGCGCGTCGAGCGCGGCGAGCAGGGTCGAGCGCGGCACGCGCGGGACGACCCCGACCCGGGCCGCCGCGCGCGCGCGGTGCTCCTCGCGCCGCTCGTGCCAAATCTCAAGCGCTGCCTCCAAGGCCCTCCGCCACGAGTGGCCCCGCGCCCCATCCTCCGAGCCGCCGAACATGCTGAATGCCTCCAACCCCGCCCGACGCGCAACCTAGGGCGGCGCGGGAGGCCGGAGTAGCGGGCTCGGAGGGGCGGCAGGCGTGCGGGGATCCCGGCTCGCGCGGGCCGCTCGCGACGAGCGGCGAGCGCATCCGGGTCCTCCGGCGCGGAGGTCCCGCCCGGCGGCTTCGGAGGGGGGCCGGCACGGGCCGCGCGCGGCTCGCGCCCTAGCCCTTCGCGTACTGCTCGAGCGCCGCCGCGCAGGACGCGCCCGGCTTCGGGCCCTTGCCCTGCTTCGCGAGCCCCTGCTCGATCGCGGCGAGCACCGCGAGCACGTTCTCCTGCTTCGCCGACTCGCCCATGAGGCCGATGCGCCAGACCTTGCCGGCGAGCGGGCCGAGCCCGCCGCCGATCTCGATGGAGTGCTCGGCGAGCAGGTACTTCCGCACCGCGCCCTCGTCTATCCCGGCGGGCACCTGCACGCAGTTGAGCGACGGGAGCCGACGGCCCTCCTGCGCCTGAGGCGCGCAGCCGAGCGCGGCGACACCCGCCATGAGCGCGGCGGAGTGGCGGCGGTGGCGTGCGAACCGCGCCTCGAGCCCCTCCTCGAGCACGAGCCGGAGCGACTCGCGCAACGCGTAGACCATCGAGATGGGGGCGGTGTGGTGGTAGACGCGCTTTCCCTCGGCCCAGTAGTCCGCGACCATCCCCGCGTCGAGGTACCAGCTCTGGACCTTCGTCTTGCGCGCCTTCACCGCCTCGAGCGCGCGCGCGGAGAGCGTGAGCGGCGCGAGGCCGGGCGGGCAGGACAGGCACTTCTGCGTCCCCGAGTAGACGGCGTCGGCCTCCCAGCCGTCCACCTCCACCGGGACGCCGCCGAGCGACGTGACGGTGTCCACGACAAGCAGCGCGCCGTGCCGGTGGCAGATCTTCCCGAGCTCCTCGATCGGCTGCTGCGCTCCGGTCGACGTTTCGGCGTGGACGAGCGCCACCGCCTTCACCTTGCCCTCCTTCTTCAGCACGTCCTCGACGCGGCCGGGCTCGATCGTCTCGCCCCAGGGCACCTCGAGCTTCACGAGGCGACCGCCGGCGCGGCCGACGATGTCGGTCATGCGCATGCCGAACACGCCGGCGACCACGACGACGACGGCGTCGCCGGGCTCGATGAGGTTCACGAGCGCGGCCTCCATGCCGGCCGATCCGGTGCCTGACACCGCGATCGTGAACGGGTTCTGGGTGCGGAAGACGGCGCGGAGCGGCCCGAGCAGGAGGCGCTGGGGGGGGACGAGCTCGGGGACGTTCGGGAGGGTCATTGCGGGCGGCTCCGGAGGCGCGTGACGGGGGGTGAGCCGGCATTGTAGCGTTCGGACCGCCGGACTGAAGCGCCGCCCGGTCGGGTCGGCGCCGGAATGCCTCATTCCGCCCCCCTCGAGCCGAATGCACGGCGCGATCGACGACTCCGGAGCGCTGAATACGACCCGGCGTCCGTCCGTCAGCGGGTCGTGGGAGTTGACCCGTTCGGGGTTCCCCTGAGAGCCTGCCCCGGTTCCGCACCAGAGGAGGAGTTCCATGACACGCTCGACCCTCGCGGCGCTCGCGCTCGCGCTCCCGCTCCTTGCCGCCGCGCAGCAGCGGCCCGACCTCCAGCGCGGGCTCGTCGCCTCGTACCGCCTCGCGGGAGACGCGATGAACGACGTCACCCGCATCCCGGCGAACGCGATCGGCACGCGCCCGGTCGAGGGCCATGACGGCGCGCGAAACGGCGCGCTCTGGTTCGACGGCGCGCGCGCGATGGTGAACCTTGGCGCGCAGCTTCAGCCCGAGCGGTTCACGCTGACCGCCTGGGTCCGCCCGGAGGCCGGCGATCGTCCGCAGGTCATCGTCTCGAAGGTCCGGAACCTCCCCGGCCACTACCAGAAGAATTTCGAGCTGCGGCTCAACCCGGGCGGGCGACTGTTCCTGTACGTGCCGAGCGGCGCGAGCTGGGACGGCGTCGAGGGCCAGCGGCCGCTCCCGCCCGGGCGCTGGACGCACGTCGCGGCGACCTACGACGGCGCGCGGGCGCAGCTCTTCATCGACGGGATCCCGGACGGCATCCCGCTCGCCGTCCGGTACGAGCAGACCACCACCGAGACCTTCATCGGCGCGCGCCCGGAGGGTGGCGGCCCCGACGGCCGGCGCCCGGCCGGTCCGACGTACCTCTTCGCGGGCGGCATCGACGACGTCCGGATCTGGGACCGGCCGCTCACGGGCGAGGAGATCCAGATCGTCTCGGGCCGCATCCCGGCTCCGCCCGAGCCGGTCCGTCCGCCCCCGCCCCACGCGCAGCCCGCGCCGCCGCCGCCGCCCGGCTACGGCCAGCCCGGCCCGGGGCCGCGCGGCGGCGCGGCACTCCTCGCGCGGTACGCCCTCGACGGCGACGCCCGCGAGTCGATCGCCGGCGCGGACGGCGCGCTCGTCGGGACGCGGCCGGCCGAGGACCGCGACGGCAACCCGCGCGCGGCGCTCGGGTTCGGCGGGAAGGATCACGTGGACCTCGGCGCGCGCACGGAGCCCGAGCGCTTCAGCGTCGCGGTCTGGATCCGCCCGACGCGCGCCGAGAAAGAGCAGGTGATCTTCTCGAAGGCGACCACCGCCGCGAACGTCCGCGAGAAGAACCTCGAGCTCCGGCTCGACGCGTTTGGAAGGCTCGTCCTCGTCGTCCCGAACGCGAGCCCGTTCGCGAAGTCGGTCCAGGCCGGAGAGCGCCTCCCGTCCGGCCGCTGGACGCACGTCGCGGCGACCTACGACGGCGAGACGGGCGCGCTGTACGTGGACGGCCTCCCCGCCGCGCAGGCCCGCATCGAGCCGTTCGAGGGCTCGCGGGGCGCCGCGTTCGTCGGCGCCCGCCCCGACGCGAGCGGCAAGCGGAACCGGTTCTCGCCCGGGTTCGACGGGCGCATGGACGAGCTGCGCATCTACCGCGGCGCGCTGTCGCCGCTCGAGGTCGCCGCGCTCGCGCGGGGCGCGGGCGAGGTGACCGGTCCGCCGCCGCGCGGCGGCCCCGGGATCGGCGACGATGACGAGCTGGGACCGAACGAGGTCCTGCTCGTGCGCGTGGGATCGCTGCTCGTCCGGCACGACCTCGCGTGCGCGCGCGGCGACGGCGAGGCGCTCGCCCGCGTGCAGGGGAGGATCGTCTCGCTGCTCCAGGACGCGGAGAGGAACGCGCGCAACGACCGCGAGCTCGCCGAGCAGCTCCGCCGCACCGCGGCCGAGGTGCAGCGCCTCAAGGGGCGCACCGACGCGATGAGCGTCGACCGCGTGCGCGATGCGCTCGCGCGCCTCACCGACGGGCTCTGGAACGACCTCGTCCGCTCGCTCGACGACGCGGGCAACCCCGCGCAGCCCGTGCCGGCCCGGCGCGACTGGTAACGGCACGGACGCACCCGCGCGTCGCGGGTCAGCGCAACACGCCGAGGACGGAGCGTCCGCTCCGTCCTCCCGTGCGCGTCAGGCCTCCGCGCGGGTCGCGTCCCGCGCCCGCTCGATCAGCTGGCGGAACCCGGCCCGGAGCTTCTCCGCCGCCGCCTGATCGCCGGCGCGCTCGGTCGCGGTGAGGTTGTCATGCGTCGCGACGAGGCGCGCGAGCAGGTCCTTGTAGTGCTGGATCGTGAGCGGGCTCGAGTCCGCCATGGCGATTCCTCCGGAGGGCCCACGATACCGGGAGAGGCGCTCGCGCGCGAACGCCGATGCGACCTCCCCGTCAGCGCGTCGCCACCCAACGCGCGCCGCACTTCGGACAGACGTACGTCGTCATGTTGCCGACGCTCTGCTGGGCGACGCCTTCGGCGCCGCACTTCGGGCACTTGTTCGTCGGCTGGGTGGGCGCGGGAATGTGGACGGGCATGGCGGCACTCTAACCGAGGCGGCGCGCTCGCCGCCGCCATCACGCGCTGCGCCCGTGGAGCCGGCGTCCCGGAGCTTCGGAGCTTCGTCGAGCGTCACACCCTCCATGTAAGGTTCGACGAGCATGAGCGAGAGCAACGAGCGAAAGCCGTTCGAGTCCGCCTGCCGGGACTGCAGCGCCCGCATCGTCTGGGCGAAGTCCACGCGCAAGGACGGCTCCCCCTGCAACATGGCGTTCGACCCCGATCCGTCCGACAGCGGCAGGTACGCGCTCGCGCACCCGGCTGGCGACCGGACGAAGCTCGTCGCCCGCTACGTCAAGCAGGGTGACGACTGGCCCGAGGGGTCTGTTCCGAGGACGCCGCACTACATCACGTGCTCGGCGAAGAGCACCCGGCCGCCGACCGGCGGCGGCGGAGCCTGAGCGCCGACGCAAGCGTAGCTCGTCGCACGGGCGGTTCCGTCCGAGCGCTGGGCCCTCACGATTGATCACGTGGCGGAGCCGCAGCGAAGCCGGCCGGGGCGCCGTGGCGCCGCATCGCGGAGGCGCCCACTCCCGCCGATCGTGCGCGCGCGGCTCGGGCGCCGAAATGCGCCGCGAGGACTGTTTGACCGACCGCGGGCGCGCAGCGCTCCGCGGGAGGGAGTTCCGCAGCGGCGCCGTCTTCCGCTCTCGTCGCGCGCGACGATCGCAGCGTGGCCGCCGGAGCGCCTGCGGCGACGCGGCGCCCCGGCCGGCGGCAGCGGCTCGTTCTAGCAGCGCGGCGGGAGAGCCCTCCTCACCGCCTCTCCCGATGCGAGGGGGAGCGCGTCACGTCCGGCGTCAGCGGCTCGCACCAGCCCGCAGCCACAGCTCGACCTGCCCGACCGCGTACGGCACCGCCGCGTCCACCCGCAGCACGCGCGGGCCGAGCGTGAACGGCTGGAACGCGCGCCGGCGCAGCTCATCCGCCTCGTACGGCGTCCAGCCGCCCTCCGGCCCCACCGCGAGCGTCGCGCGGGGCTCGACGGGCGCGAGGGTCTCGAGCGGCGCCGCGCCCGCGGGGTGGGCGAGGAGGCGCGCGTGCGCAGGGAACAGCGGGTCGAGCTCGTCCTCCACGAACGGCTTGAAGAAGCGGCGCACGAACACCTCCGGCAGGACGGTGTCGCGCCCCTGCTCGAGCCCGAGGAGGAGCTCCGCGCGCATCGCGTCCGGTGCGAGGAGCGGCGAGGCGAAGTAGCTCTTCTCGACGCGGTAGCTGCCGAGCAGGACGATCCGCTTCACCCCCATCGACGCCGCCGCCTGGAGCACCCTGCGCAGGATCTTCGGGCGGGGCAGGGCGAGCAGGAGCGACACGGGCGAGGGCGGCGGCGGGTCGCGGTCGAGCGCCGGCCGCAGCACCACCTCGTCCGGAGTCGCGGCGAGGACCTCGGCGTCGCCCATCCTTCCGCCGACGAGCCCCGCCTGGATCCGGTCGCCGGCCGCGGCGCGCAGGACGCTCGACACGTGGGCGGCGCGCCGGCCGCCGAGCCGCGTGGTTCCGTCCCCGCGCAGCTCAGCGGGCTCGAGCAGGAGGAGGTTCACGGGCCCGTTCTACGACGGGAGGCGCCGGTTCTCCACCGCGCGCGGCGCGCCGGCGGAAGGGCTACGACGCGAGCCGGCCGGCCGGCTGGATGTGCGGCTCGGTCGTGGCGTCCGGTCCGACCGGCGAATCCGAGTCGGAGCCCTTCCGCCTGCGCGACGCGATGAGATCGTGCGCGCCGCGCGCGGACGCCTGGCGGACGAACTCGTACCGATCGAGCTCGAGCGCGCCGACGAGCTCCTGCGCCAGCCGCGCGAGGGCGGCCCGTTCGCGCTGCTCCCCCTCCGCCGTGATCCGCGCCGCCGCCACCGCGCGCGCGTTCAGCTCGCGCAGCCGCCGCCGCGCGGCGTCGCGCTGGCGCTCGAGGACGCGCGCCTCGTCCTCGGCCCAGGTGAGCTCCTCGAGGCGCCGCGCCCGCTCGCCGAGCGAGCGCGCCCGCTCGCGATCCCACGCGAGCGCCGCCGCGAGCTCGACGGCGCGCTGCTCCTCGTGCGCTCGCGCCGCTTGCACGACGAGCGCCGCGGCGAGCGGGACGGCGACGAGGAGGAGCACGAACGCGGCAGTGGGCGGGCGAAGGCCCGCGTCGGGGGAGGGGAGCGACGCGACGGCGGCCACGATGAGCGCCGCGAGGAGCCCCGCGCCGAGCGCAGCGGACGCGAGCCAACGGCGCCGCCGATCGTCGGCGTCGCCGCGGAAGAGCTCGAGCCCGGCGGCGAGCCCGGCGTGCGTCAGGGCGAAGATCCCCGTGCCGACCGCCAGCGCGAAGATCGCAGCGAACAGCACCTCCGCGGGCCGGCGCGCCGCCTCGGCCCGGAGCGCCGCCGGGTCCACCCCCGCCGCCCTCAGGAGCGGCTGCGCGACTTGCCAGGTCTCCGCCACGAGCGCCGCCGCCGCGAACGCGAGCGCGAGCACGCGCGGCGCGCCGCTCCGGATCGGGGGGCGGCCGAGCTGCTCCGCCGTCGCCTCGACGTCCGGCGGCTCCGTGACGATCCCCGCCGCGACGTCGCCGGCGAGCTGCCGCCCGCGCTCCTCGGCGCGTCGTCGCGCCGTCTCGATGTCGCCGTCGAGGGTCGCGATCCGGATCTCCAGCTCCGCGACCTCCTGCCGGACCGACGGCCCCTCGAGCGCGACGAGCGGCGCGAGCCACGCGTCGCAGCCGTCGGGCGGCGGGGGCAGAGGCGGGGGGGCGGCCGCCGCGGTGACCCGGAGCTTTCCGTCGTCGATCTCGATGACGAGGGGGAGGCGCGTGCGCGGCACCGGCAGGCCCGCGAGGTAGCGGGCGAGCCGCGAGCGCAGGAAGTCGTCGAGCGACATGCCGGCCTGGACACCGATGCGCGCTTGCCAGAACGCACCGAACCACGAGCGCCGCACCGGCTCGAGCCGCGGCGTCCGCGCTCGCGGGAGCCGCGGGTCCGCACGGAGGCCGACGGCGCGCGCCCAGCGCGGGAGCGCGGCGTCTCCGCCGTCCGGGGTCGCGCGGTGGAGCCGATCGTCGGACACGTACCCTCCTCGAGAGCCAGGTAACCACCCCGCCGCCCGGTGGCCCGTCCCTCGGTGGGCCCGTTCGCGACCGGAGCGGGGCGCGGTCGTTCGCCTCGCCCTTTGGGGCGCCTGCGCTACAATGACAAGTTCCCATGTCCGAGGTGCCTCACGGCTGGACGCTCATCTCCGTCCTGTTCTCGACGATTCCGCTCGATTCCTCGCTCGCGGCGACGCTTCACGAGGCGGCGCTCGACCTGTACCGGCGCGACGCTGCGGTGCAGCAGGTTGGGGGAGACGTGCTCTCCGGGCGCGTCGTGAATCTCAAGAAGACCCTCCAGCTCGGCGCGATCACGGGCCCCGCGTTCGAGGCGACCGTCGAGACCGCCCGCGGCAGCGGGAAGGTCCGTTACCTCCTCACGTCGCAGGGCCTGAAGCTCGCCGGGCTGCCCTCCGAGCGTGCGCGCACGCTGCTCAACTGACGGGCGCCGCTGCGTACCCCCCCCCGCCGACGCGTCACGCGATCACCGGACGGCCGCGGAGCGCGCCCGGCGGGTACACTTTCCCGATGCAGCGCCGGATCTTGATCATCGAGGACGACGACGACATCCGCGCGGCGCTCGCGGAGGCGATGGAGGACGCGGGCGCCGACGTGGTCGTCGCGGCCGACGGCATCGACGGCCTCGCCCGCCTGCGGGAGGGGCCGCGCCCCGTCGTGATCCTGCTCGACCTCCGGATGCCGCGGCTCGGCGGCGAGGAGTTCCTCCGCGAGATGAGGGCCGACGCGCGCTTCGAGCACGTGCCGGTCATCACGATGACCGGGGGCTCCTCGGTCGCAGACGGGAGCGACATCGTCGCGCGGCTGCACAAGCCGATCGACGTCGACGGCCTTCGCCAGATCGTCGAGTCGCTCTTCGAGGCGGCCGCGTAGCTCCGCACCGTCGCCCGCCCGCAACTCGGCAGGCGGCGACCCTCCTCCCGTCCGTGCGACCACTTTCGGGCCTGCACCTCCTTCGCGGGATGCCCCGCCTGGCGCCCACGCCGCAGCGTGAATCCGGGAGGGAAGAGCCCGGTGCAGGCACGACCTCGTTCGGACATCGGGGACGCGAGGCCGCGGCTCGGCGGGCGGGCCGCCCGGTTCGCGGCGGTCGGCCTGTCCGGGGCCGCGGTGAACCTCGCCGCGCTCCACCTCCTCGCGGGCGTCCTCGCCGCGGGGGAGATCCTGTCGTCGGCGCTCGCGATCGAGGCGAGCATCGTCTGGAACTTCGTCCTCCACGACGCGATCACCTTCCGCGATCGCCGCGGGACGGCGCGGGTGGGGGCGGCGGGGCGGCTCCTGCGGTACCACGCGGTCTCGGCGGTTGGCGCCCTCGTCCAGCTCGGCACGTTCGTGCTCGCCGCGATCGCGCTCTCCCGCGCCTCCGGGCGAACCGAGCTCGGCGCCTTCCGCTACGCCGCGCAGGCGGCGGGGATCGGCGCGGCGTTCGTCTGGAGCTTCGGAGGGTCCATGCGGTTCGCGTGGGCGGAGGGCGGCGCGCCCGCGCGCGAGCCGCTCGCGCTCACGGCGCTCGCGCCGCGCGTCGCCTTCGCGGTGCTGCTCGTCCTGCACGTCGTGCCGATCTGGCTCGTCCCCTACCTGCCGACGCAGGACGGGCCGCTCCACGTCGAGAACGTGCTCGCGCTCCTGCAGCACGCGGGCTCGCCCCTTCTACAGTCCTGGTACGTGCCGAACCTCGGCGCGCAACCCAACTGGCTCACCCAGGTGATGCTCGTCGGGCTCCTGCGCGTCACGGGGCCGCTCGCCGCGGAGAAGCTCATCCTCACCGGCTACACGGTCCTGTTCCCGTTCGCGTTCCGCTCCGCGATGCCGCGGGGCACGCGCGGCTGGTGGGCGGCGCTCCTCGCCTTCCCGTTCGTCCACGCGTTCCCCTTCCACATGGGGTTCTGGAACTTCTGCTACGGGTTCGCGCTCGCGTTCCTCACGGCCGGGTTCTTCCAGCGCACCCGCGGTCGCCTCGGCGCCGGGCGGTTCGCGGTGCTCGCGCTCCTCGCCGTGCTGCTCTACCTCGCGCACATGGTCGCGCTCGCAGGCGCGGGCGTCGCCATGGGGGGTCTCCTCGCGTGGCGCGCCGGGGTGTCGTGGTCGCGGGCGCGCGGGCACGCCGCACGCCGGCGGCGCGTGCTCCACGGGTACGCGCGGCGGGCGCTCGGGCTCCTCGCCGCGACCGGACCGGGGGTCGCGCTCGCGCTCGTCTGGATCGCGGCGCACCGCGAGCACGTGGCGATGCGCATCCCGTTCCTCGAGCTCGCCGCGAAGCTCGGGGTCGGCTACGCGCTCGTGTCGATCGACCGGCGCGAGCTGTTCCTCTCGGCCGCGCTCATGCTCGCGATGTTCGTCGCGTTCGTGCACCTCTCCCTCGCGCGCCCGGGGCGCGGCCCGCGGCTCCGCCCGCAGGACGGCTGGCTCGTCGCCGCCGGGGTCTTCGTGCTCCTCTACTTCGCGGTGCCGGACGTCGTCGCGGCGGGCGCGCACGTCTCCGACCGGTTCGCCTGGTTCGCGCTCGTCTCCGCCGCTGCCTGGATCGGCGCGGGGAGCGCGCCGGAGGCGTCGCTGCGGAGGATCACCGTCGCCTTCGCGGTGGTCGCGATCGCCGCGCTCGGCGTGCGGTTCCAGAAGCAGCGCGAGCTGTCGGTCCTCGTCGCGGAGTACGTGTCGGCGAAGGCGGCCATCGAGGAGGGACGCGTGCTGCTGCCGCTCGCGCTCTCGCCGCACGGTCCGCGCGACGACGCGGGGCGACGGCTCGGCTACCGCGTGAAGCCGTTCCTGCACGCCGCCGGGTGGATCATCGCGGAGCGCGGGGGGGTGGACCTGAAGAACAGCCAGGCCAACACCGATCAGTGCCCGGTTCGCTTCCCCGCCGATCGAAACCCGTTCAAGACGATCGCGGGCTCGCTCGGGCGGATGGAGGGGATGCCGCCCTGCGTGGATCTCGCCGCCGCCGCGCGCGCGGCGACGGACTACGTGCTCGTGTGGGGGGCGACGCGGGAGGAGCTGCGGACGCCCTGCGGTGGCGCGCTCGAGGCGGAGCTCGCGGCAGGGTACGAGCCCGTCTTCCTCTCCGAGCCTCGCGGCCTCATCGAGGTCTGGCGACCGCGGACGACGACGGCGGCGCGCGAGGTCGGCGGATCCTGGTGAGGAGCGGCCGCGATCGACGAGGCCCCCGCGGCTCGCGCCGGGGGGCCTCGAAGAGCGACGTGCTTGCCGCGGAGCGCTACTGCTGCTGCTGCTTCTTCTTCTTCGCGGGGGCGGCCTTCGCCGGCGCGGCAGCGGCACCTTCGGCGGCGGCCGGAGCCTTCGCGGCCGGGGCCTTCTCCTTCGCGGCGGCCTTCGGCGCGAGGACGCGGTTGCCCGTCTCGTCCATGGAGGTGAAGAGGACCGCCTTCTCCTGGACCGTCGCGACGTCCGCCTTGATCGGGTGGCAGACCGCGCAGAACGCGTCCATCTTCGAGCCCTTCGCGGTGTCGACGCGCAGGTACTTGTAGTACGGGTTCGACGGGTGCGGGTCGTGGCAGCCGAGGCACTCGAAGCGGCCGCCCTCGCGGAGCAGCTCGCCCGGGACCTTCGCGATCTTCGAGTCGACCGCGGCGAGGCCGTACGGGTGGCTCATGTGCGCGTTGATCGGGGCGTAGCCCTGGCCGCCCTTAGCCGACTCCTCGTGGCAGCCGAGGCAGAGCGCCGTCGTGCCGGAGTACGGCTGCTTCGTCTTCGGATTCACGACCTGCTTGTTGGCGGTGACCGCGAAGATGATCTGGTCCTTCGCGGTGTGGATGGCGTGGCAGCCGACGCACCCGACCGCGTCGTGACCGCCGGCCGCGAACGCGGAGAGCGGCAGGGCGGCGAGGACTGCGAGCGCGAGACCTCTGACGAACGACATGCTGGCTCCTTGGCGATGGGACGGAGGCGAAGGTGCGGGACTCTACGTAAGAGAGCCCCCAACCCGCCTTGATGGCGAACAAGCGAAGCGGCTCGCCCCGCGCCCCGTCGACGGGTTCGGTCCACGAACCGCACGCCTGGCTCGCCGCGCTCGGGATGCCCGGGCGCTCGACCTCTCACCCCAGCTCGAGCCAGGAGAACCAGACCGGGTGGTTCGCCTTGTACCACTCGAGCACCTTGCGGATCGCCGCGAGCTTCTCCTTCGGGATGACCTTGTCGTCGACGCGGTCGAAGTGGACGCGGATCTTGTCTCCGTCGTGCTCGAGCGCCTGCGAGATCATCGTCTGCAGCTCGTTCCGGATGCGGCCGGAGTCGGAGACCTTCACGGGGCGCGCGGCGGGATCGACTCCGGAGAGGAAGCGCGTGAGCAGCGGGCTGAACACGAGCCGCGTCTCGTCGAGCGTCTCCATGAGCCGGAAGGTGAACGTCATGAGCGCGGACGCGTGCCGGGTCGCGAGCCGGGTCGTCACCTTGTAGAGGCCGTCGCCGACCTGCCGGACGCCGGGCTCGCCGGTGTACGGGTCGTCGCACATGTAGCCGATCGACGCGAGCACCCCCCAGCCCTTCACCGGGAGGAAGTCGTCGGCGTGCAGCACCGGCTCGTCGAGCGGCATGCGCGTCGCGGCCGCCTCGCGGATCGCGTCCGCGTAGGCCTGCACCTTCGCCGCCTCGAGCGCCTTCACGCCGAAGAGCGCCGCGAGCTGCTTCTCGAAGGTCGGCGCGTCCGGGTCGAGCCGCATCGCGAGCGCCTCCTCTCGGCACGGGAGCTCGAACGACGGCGAGAAGATCGCCATCGACGCGTCGACGTCGAGCACCTCGGAGAGGCTGGCCGCCTGCATGGCCTCGGCGGTCGCCGCGTACCCGTCGCACAGGAAGACGTGGGTCTTCCCGGCGGCGTCCACCCAGCTTCCGACGAGGAAGGTCGGCGCGTAGGTGCCGGAGTCGGTGAAGACCTCGAGGCCGGAGGGCGCCTTCCAGCCGTCCTCGACGAGGTGCGCGCCCGCCGCCTTCCACTCCTCCCAGAGCTTCCCGAGGCGGCCGACGCGGCTCTTCCCGCGCAGCGTCCAGACGTGGACGTTCCCGCGCTCGATGCCCGGATACGCGAGCTCGATCGCGTCCATCACCTTCTTGCGCGGCGTGCGGTAGTCGACGAGCAGCGCGTTCGCCTGCGCCGCGTCCGAGACGGGCTTGGGTACCGTGAGGCAGCCCATGTACGACTCGTAGGGGCGGGTGACGGTGAGCGGCGAGTCGAAGAGGTGGAACACCACCATCGGCCCGGTCGGCTTTCCCTCCGCGAAGCGCGAGGTGTTCTCGAGCGTGTCCACCGCCGCGCCCCACAGCGTGACGCCGCGGTCCTTGAGCCAGCCGTGGAACTGCTCGAAGGTGTGGCCCGGCTCGTTGAGGAGGCGCCGGACGCGGCGGTCCACGGTCCGCGCCACCTCGGGGCGGGCGTACACGCGCCCGAAGCCGAGCAGCGGGTTCGCGCCCATCTCCGGCGTCTCGCCCGCCTTCGGCATGAGCCCCTCGCCGAGCGAGACCATGATCGCGTGGTTCTCGGGGAGCGTCCGGGTGAGGTGCCAGAGCCCCTCGCTCATCACGTACGCGCTGATCGCGTCGGCGGCCTTCTTGACCTGGTTGTAGGCCTGCTTGTCCTTGCCGGCGCCGCCCCCGAAGTCGCCGAACAGACGCGTGCCGAGGGCGGTCGCCGCCGAGGTCATCGCGAGGCAGCGCGCGATGCCGCGCGGCGTGAACGTGTGCGCGGAGACGGGCTCCGCCTGCGAGCGGTGCACCTCCACGTCCTCGAGCCACAGGTGGAAGCGCAGCAGGACGGGCCGGGTGTCGAAGGCCCACTGTGCGATCAGGTTCCGCTTCTCGATGTCCTGCATGGACGCTCCGGTTGGAGGGCTGGTCGAAGGCCGGGGTCCGACATTCTAGACGAGAGCGGGGTGTCCTGGCCTCCGGTCGAGCACGCGCTCGTTCAGAGATCCTCGCGGGACACGTCCGGCAGCGCGAGGACGAGGTCCGGCCCGTACGCCAGCGCGGGCGTCTGCCAGCCGGGGGGCGCCTCGCCGCGGAGCGCCCGCTCCGCGATCTCCACGGCGGCGAGCGCGGTGAGCGTGTACGCCTCCGGGTGCCGCTGGCGCGCGGCGACCCGCAGGCCCGACGCGTCCACCGCCTCGCCGTACAGGACGGAGCGCCGGGTCGCGCGGCGCTGCGCCGACGGCCCAGCCTCGCCGCCGGCGAGCAGGCCCGCCAGGACCTCGCGGACCTTGCGCGACGCGAGCGCCGGCGCCAGATACGGCGCCCCGCGCAGGAGGAGCCGGAACACCGGCGACGCCACGAGGAACGTCCGGACGTCCTGGACTCCGGTCGAGCGCGGCGCCGTGAACACGTCCGCCCACGGGAGGGACACCGCCGTGACCGGGCCGAAGCCGAGGTCGAACGACCGCGTCGCCGCCGCGCCTGCGCCGCGCGGCAAGCTCGCGGCGCCCGCCAGCATCGTCCGCGCGGTGCCCCGGGACATCCGGTCGATCCCCCCGATGACGAGCGTGATCGTGCGCGCGCCGGGGAGGCGGCGGGCGAGGTGCGCCGCGAGGCAGTCGGAGGGGACGACGTCGAACCCGGCGCCGGGGAGGAGCATGACGCCCGCGTTCCGCGCGGCCGGCGAGAGCGCGAGGAGCGATTCGAAGACCGGGATCTCGCCCGTCACGTCGAGGTAGTGGGCCCGCTCATCGATGCACGCCTCCGCCATCGCCCGGGCGGTGTGGAGGAACGGCCCCGCGCAGTGGACGACGGCGCCTGCGCCGCGCACGCCGCGCCGGAGCGCCTCGGGGTCGGAGAGCGGGAACGCGCGCCACTCGCAGCCGAGCGCGCGGGCGACCCGCACGAGCTGCTCGGAGTCGCGGCCGGCGAGGACCGGTGAGAGGCCGCGCTCGGCCGCGCGGCGCGCGACGAGCTCGCCGGTGTAGCCGTAGGCGCCGTAGACGAGGAGGGGACCAGCCATGCGGGAACCGTAGCAAGCACGACCTCGCGGTCCTATACCCCGCCTGAGAGAGCCCACGAGCGGTTCGTCATCGACGGCGAGAAGTTCGGGCGCAGGCTCGGGGAGAAGGCGAGGGCGCTCGGCGTCTGACCGCGAGGCTTCAGCGCCGCTTCGTCCGTCGCGCGCGGGGCGCGGCGGCTCCCGGGTGGGCCGTGCGCGGGCACGGCGCAGGTCACCCCCGCAGCTCGTAGCCGGAGCGCAGGAGCGCGTAGGCGATCGACACCGCGCTCGCGGCGAGCGTCGCGAGGAGCGCCGCGCCCGCCCACGGCGGCGCGTCGGAGAACCCGAGCATCCCGTAGCGCACCCCGTCCACCATGTAGAAGATCGGGTTCAGGAGCGTGGCGCGCCGGAACGCGGGCGGAAGCATGTCGACCGAGTAGAAGACGCCGCCGAGGAAGGTGAGCGGCGTGATGAAGAAGGTCGGGATGAAGTTCACCTGCTCGAAGGTCGAGGCCCAGATCGCGGTGATCAGCCCGAGCGCGGCGAAGAGGATCGCCGCGAGGAGGACGAGCGCGAGCGCGACGAGCGGATGCGCGATCCCGTACCCCTCGAAGAGCCCGGCGACGCCCCAGGTGACGCCGCCGACGAGGAGCCCGCGCACGACCCCCGCCCCGACGAACGCCCACAGGATCTGGCCGTAGCCGAGCGGCGACACGAGGAGGTCGACGACCGTGCCCTGCAGCTTCATCACGAACAGCGACGAGGCGGTGTTCGAGTACGCGTTCGTGACGACCCCGAGCGCGACGAGGCCCGGCACGATGAAGCGCGCGTAGGGGACGCCCTCGATCTCGCGCAGGCGGCCGCCGAGCGACCACCCGAACACGACGAAGTAGAGGACCGTCGTGATCACGGGCGAGAGCAGCGTCTGGCCCGGCACGCGCGTGAACCGGCGGACCTCCTTCGCGAAGAGCGTCCAGAAGCCGTACGAGATCACCGCCCGGCCCCCCGTGCGCCCGGGTTCACGAGGCGCACGAACACGTCCTCGAGCGTCGTGCGGCGCGTCTCGACGTCGGCCACCGCGAGCCCCGCCGCGGCGACCGCGGCGAGCACGGGGGCGGCGGTCTCCCCGGGCCGGACCTCCACCTCGAGCGCCGCGCCGCCGCCGAGCGCGTGCGCGCCGAGCGCCGCGAGCGGTGCCGGCACCGCGGCGACGGGCACGGCGAGCGTGAGCCGCAGCGTCCGGGTGCCGTGGCGCGAGAGCAGCGCCTGCTTCTCCTCCACCGTGACGAGCCGACCGCGGTCGATGACGCCAACCCGGTCCGCGAGCTCCTCCGCCTCGTCGAGGTGGTGGGTCGTGAGGACGACCGTCGTGCCCCGATCCCGGAGCGACCGCACGTAGCGCCAGAGGGAGCGGCGGAGCTCCACGTCGACGCCGGCGGTCGGCTCGTCGAGGAAGAGCACGGGCGGATCGTGCACGAGGGCCTTGCCGATGAGGAGCCGCCGCTTCATGCCGCCGGAGAGCGCGCGGGCGTTGGTCCGGCGCTTCGACGTGAGGTCGAGCGCCTCGAGGAGCTCGACGAGGCGCGCCTCGCCGAGCCGCACGTCGAAGTAGCCCGCCTGGATCCGCAGGGCCTCCTCTACCGTGAAGAAGGGGTCGAAGTTGAGCTCCTGCGGCACGAGGCCGACGGCGCGCCGCGTGAGCCGGTAGTCGCGCACGACGTCGTGCCCGAGCACCCGCACCTCGCCCGCCGTAGCCCGGAGCAGCCCCGCGACGATCGAGATGAGGGTCGTCTTCCCGGCGCCGTTCGGGCCGAGGAGCGCGAAGATCTCCCCGCGGAAAATGTCGAGATCGATCCCGGCGAGCGCCTCGAGCGCGCCGAACCGCTTCGTGACGCCTCGGAGGGTGACGACGGGTTCCACGCGCGTCACTCTAGTACTACTCGATGACTTCCTACGCCTGCGTCCGAGGCTGCGCGGGAGGTCCGCGGCCGCCGCCGCTCACCCGACCGGCACGCGCAGGACCCGATCCCACGCCTCGCCGACACGCGGGAGCGCCTCGCCGCCGTGCCCCTCGACGACGATCGACGCTGCGGCGGCGCCGAGGCGGGCGGCGCCCACGGGGTCGTCGCCGCGGGCGAGCGCGAGCAGGAACGCGGCCGCGAACACGTCGCCGGCGCCCGTCGGATCCACCTCGCGCGCGGGGTGAACCCCGACCCGGCGGGGCGCGTCTCCGCGCACGATCACCTCGCATCCCAGGGAGCCATGCGTGAGCGCGACGATCGGCACCGCCGCGGCGAGGCGGGCGACGAGGTCGGGCTGGCCCGCCGCCTCGTCCTCGCCGACGAATGCCGCCGCCACGCCGGCGAGACCGGCGTCCGGCGCGAGGCGGCGCGGCACGACGGACCCGTCGGCGCGGACAGCGCGGACGAGCCCCTGCACGCACACGCCGACGTGGCGCGCGCGCACGGTCCGGACGAACGCGCCGGGATCGAGCTCGCCGAGCACCGGCGCGAGGAGGAGCAGGTCCGGGTCGCGCCACGCGGCGGGCACGCTCGAAGGCTCGAGCGGGGGCGCGGAGGAGAGGACGCGCTGCGCGCGGCGGCCGCCGGGTCCGTAGACGTTCTCGAAGACCGTCGTCGCAGGGGCGGGGAGGACGAGCGCGGACAGCGTTCCTGCGTGGACCTGGTCCTGGACCTGGACCTGGTCCTGGACCTGAACTGCGGGTGGTCCAGGTCCAGGTCGAGGTCGAGGTCCAGGTCCAGGTGTGAGTCGGAACGCGTCTCCAGGGAAATCCGGACCCGCCGCGGTGACCACCCGGACCTCCGCGCCGAGCGCCGCAAGCGTGTGGGCGGCGTAGTAAACCGAGCCGCCGGGCACGAGCTTCCCCCCGAGCCGGTCGAGCGTCGCGTGCCCGCAGACGAGCGCGACGGGCCGGGCCTTCATGGCGCGGGCGCCTCGAACCGGAGCACGCGCGCGCGCCGGACGGGCGCGTCCTCGATCTCGACCGTCGTCGGGACCTCGTGCGCCGCCACCTCGACGAACCCGTTCGGCGGCGCGTAGGCGCGGTCCGCGTCGCCGGCGAGGACGAGCGTCCCGCGCGCGGCGAGCGCACGGAACCAGGCGGTCGCGCCCGCCGCGAGCACGCGCTCGTAGAAGACGTCGCCCGCGAGCACCACGTCCGCGTCGGGCAGGGGCAGCTCGAGCGGGCTCTCGGCCCGGAACGCGATCGCGACGTCGTTCAGCCCCGCGTTGAGGAGGACGGCGGCGCGGCAGAAGGGGTCCACGTCCACCGCGATCGCCTCCGCGGCGCCGGCGCGTGCGGCGGCGATCGCGACGAGCCCGCTCCCCGAGGCGAAGTCGAGGACCCGCCGTCCGCGGACGAGCTCGGGGCGGTCGAGGACGTGGCGCGCGAGCGCCTGGCCCCCCGCCCACGGGAACGCCCAGTAGGGCGAGTCGTCCCAGGCGTGCAGCTCGGCCGCCGTCGCGTGCCAGAGCGCGGTGAGCTCCGTCGCCTGGTAGAGCGAGAGCTCCGGAACGAGCGGCACCGGCGCCGGCGCCGTCCGCTCGCGGATGAAGCGGATCGTCTCGTCGAGGGAGCGCACGCCCCCGGGATCCTAGCGCAGCGCGCGCCGCGGGGCCGGGAGGGGTCGGCCGCGAGGAGCCCAGCCCGCCCGGGTGGGCCTGCGCGGGTCGCGGCGGCCCGGCCCCTCGGGGCACTTGGTCCGGGGAGAACCCGGACGGATGGTCACGACATCGCCATGTGGACGATCGTCCGATTCGCGCTCTTGCGCGATCCCGACTACCGCGCCGCTTTCGACCTGCTCGCGCAAGCCGGGTTCCAGCCGCACCGCACCGCCGGGGCCGATCGCGCGTGCGCCTTCCCGGCGGGGGTCGTCGCGGACCTGTTCCAGGATCCCGCCGTCGTGACGCGGGCCGTGTTCGAGGGCCTGCTCGAGGCCGGGCTCCGACCCGTCGGCGTCTCCGCGGCGCACGTGGACGTCACGACGCGGCACCGCGACCCAGCGGAGCTTGCGCACGGGTGATCAACCTCGGCGACGAGGCGCTCCTGCAGCGCGAGCTCACCGCGCTCGTCGGTCGCTGACGACGCGCCCGCGAGAGGCGAGCGCTTCCTCGAGCCGCGGCGGCGCCGCCGAGCCGCGGGTCACGGAGTGGCGGCCGGGGGGGTGGCCTTCTTCAGGCCCTTCTTCTCGATGTGCTCGCGGAGGCCCTCGCACGGATCCCGGCGGGTGATCCCCGGCGTGAACACGAGGAAGTCGTACGGCGCGGGGCCCTTCTCGCCCTCGTCGCGGTAGGTGGCGGGATCGTCCTCGCCCGACTGCGCCTCCAAGAACGCCACCGAGACGACCTTCCTCCCGGGCGCGTCCTTCGCGACGAGCGCCGGGACGGCGCGATCGGTGCGGGCGTGCCCGCTGCCGGTGATGAGGACCGCGCCGCGCTCCGCGCCCACCGACACCATCCGCTCCGCCATCCGCGCGTCGCGCGCGCGCTGCCCGAGCACCATCGGGTCCACCATCCCGTCCGGCAGCGCGCCGCAGTGCGACTCCTTCATCTCGTCGCGCAGCGACGAGACCGTCGCGTCGGAGAGCGGCTCCTCGCGCGCGAGGCTAATCCGAAGTCCCTCGTCGAGCCCCTCCCGGCCCTTCGAGACGATCTCGCTCATCTGCTTGCGCGGGAGGTTCGCCGCGACGATCGGCAGCCCGGCATCGAGCCCCGCCGCGAAGAGCGGCCGGTAGTACTTGAAGTCCGGCCAGCGGCTCTGTGACCAGTTCACCGCCTTGCCGAGCGCGTCCGGGTCGCGCGGTGCGCCGGAGAGCGCGGCGTCCACCGCGGGCTGCTGGTCGGTCGTGAGCATCTCGAACGCGAGCGCGGGACGGCGGCCGGCGGCGATGAGGGCGCGGAGGAGCCGCGCCTGCAGCAGGTGATGGTCGGGGTTGTCGTGGACCTCGCCGAGGGCGACGAAGTCCGCGCCCGTCACCGCGGCGACGAGGGTCGCCTCGTCGACGAACCGCCCGCTGGCCGGTTGCCAGATCTTCCCGACGAGCGGGTGCCCGCGCTGCTCGGTGCTCACCCACGTGCGGCCCGCGATGGGCGCGTCGACGAGGCGCGGGTCGAATCGTGGCGCGCACCCGACGGCGAGCGCGAGGAGGAAAGCGAAGGCGCGGATCTTCATGGGCCGCACGATAGCAGCGGAGCGGCGCGACGGCAGGTGCGCGGCGGGGCGCCGCGCTCCGCGGGGTGCGGGCCGCCCGCCCTACGCACCCAGCGACCGGTCGATCCCCGCGAGCCCCTCGAGCGCTCGTACGGGGGGTACGCCGTCCAGGAGCCGCGGTCGCCGCGGAAGTCCGGCAGCCCGGAATCGACGCCCATCCCGGCGCCGGCGGTCACGACGAGCGCGCCGGCCCGCCGCAGCTCCGCCGCGGCCCGCCCGTACAGGTCTCGCAGGTCCACGCGCGGCCCTCCGCGTCCGGTGATACGCTCTCCTCGCGGCGGCGCGCAACGGCCGCCGCACGGAGCGTCCTCGCGGCGCGCGCCGGCAGCGGCGAGACGGACGGGAGGACGGGAGGGCGCCATGCCCGCGAACCTCACGGCCCAGTACAAGGCGGCGGAGGAGCGCTACCGCCAGGCGGCGGGCCACGAGGAGAAGCTCGACGCCCTCCGCGAGATGCTCGCGCTTCTCCCGAAGCACAAGGGGACGGAGAAGCTCCAGGCCGATCTCCGGAAGCGGATCTCGAAGCTCGAGGACGAGGGCGCGCACGCGGCCCGCAGCGGCCACCGCGGGCCCGATCCCGGCCACGTGAAGAAGGAGGGCGCCGGGCAGTGGGCGCTCGTGGGGCCGCCGAACTCGGGCAAGTCGGCGCTGCTCGCCGCGCTCACGCACGCGCACCCCGAGATCGCGGAGTACCCGTTCACGACGCGCGTGCCGCAGCCCGGGATGATGGCGTTCGAGGACGTGCAGGTGCAGCTCGTCGACACCCCGGCGGTCGCCGTCGGCCACACCGAGAGCTGGCTACCGAACCTCGTGCGGAGCGCGGACGGCGTGCTCGTCGTCGTCGAGGTCGAGGCGGACGAGCCGGAGGAAGGGTGGCGCGCGGTGGCGGAGCTCCTCGAGCACGCGCGGGTCTGGCCGCGGGGGCGGGCCGCGCCGGCGGACGCGTCGCCGCTGCTCGTCGAGCGCCCGGTTCTCGTCCTCGCCAACAAGTGCGACCTCGACCCGGACGGCACGTTCGCCGCGCTCGCGCGGGAGGCGGTCTGGCCGGAGCTCCCGTTCCTGCCGATCTCCGCGACACGCGGCGACGGGCTCGACGCGCTCCGGCCGCGCCTCTTCGCGGAGCTCGGACGGATCCGCGTCTACACGAAGCAGCCCGGGCACCCGACCGACCTCGGGCGGCCGTTCGTGCTCCCTGCCGGCGCGACGGTGGACGACCTCGCGCGGCTCGTCCACGGCGAGCTCGCGGCGCGGCTCCACTTCGCGCGGATCTGGGGCGCCCACGCCCGCTTCGAGGGGCAGCAGGTGGACCGCCACCACGCGCTCGAGGACCGGGACGTGGTGGAGCTGCACGCGTAGCGCTGCGCGCGGCGGCTACCCGCCGCCCGGGACCTTCTTCGCCTCGTCGATCGCGGCGCGCGACTGCACGGCCTGCTCGCTCTGAGGCGCCGTCTGGATCACCTTGCTCCACGCCTCGATGGCCTTCTTCGGCTGCTTGAGATCGTTCAGGTAGACGACCCCGAGGTTGTAGAGGCTCTGCACGTGCTTCGGGTCGACCTGGTTCGCCTTCGTGAAGTTCGCGATGGCCCGGTCGAACTGGCCGACGTCGCGGTACATGACCCCTTGATCGGTGAGGACGTTGGCGCTGTTCGGCCGCAGCTCCAGCGCGCGTCCGTACGCGTCGATCGCCTTCTGCGGCTGGCGCGTGTCGAAGTAGTCGTTGCCGAGCTGCACCCACGCGTCGAAGTTCTTCGGGTCGCGGGTGACGACCGCCTGCATCGACGTGATCCGCGCCTGGAAGTTGTCGCCGGGGTTCTGCGCCGGCATGCCGCCCGCGCCGGACGGCATCCCGGGCGCCGCGCCGGGCGCCGCGCCCGGCGGCATCCCGCCGCCCATCGCGCCCGACGAGGGAGGCGGCGGGTTCGACGAGCCAGCCTGGTAACCGATGAAGATGCCGACGACGAGCCCCACCGCGAGGCCGATGAGCATGTGGCGATTCAAGGACAACCTCCGGGCGCGCACGCGCCGAAATCCGGCGCGGGATTCTGCCAGGAGGCCGTCCGAGTTGCTACCGGCTTCGCGCGGGCGCGCGCTCGCCCGGAACGTCGTAGGCTCCCGATCGTCCCGGATCGAGGAGGTCCCGATGCTCCGCCTCGCGCTCGCCGCCGCCGTCCTCGCCCTCGCCATCGCCGTACCCCGTCCCGCGGTCGCCTCCACCGCGCTCGGGCTCGGCGCGGACTGGCTCGTCGACCCGGAGCGCGGCGCGCTCCAGCTGACGCTCGCAACGGACACGCGCCTCGCGCGCCACGTCACGGTGGGCGCGCGCTTCGGCGCCGTCGGGCTCGGCGACCCGACCCGCTTCGGCGCCGCGATCGACGGGCGCCTGCGCATCCGCGGGAGCCGGGTCTACGCGGAGGGGCTCGTGGGCCCCTGGATCTTGTTCAACGACGACGACCACCTCCGGATCCATGCCGCCTTCGGCTTCGGCCTGCTCACCCGCTCGCTCTCCTTCGGGCTGGAGGTGGGCTGGCTCGATCCCACGTCGATGATCGGCGTGCGCGTCGCGTTCCCGCTCTGACCTGACGCGACGCGGCGCCTCGTGACGCGCCGCGGTGTCCCGGCTGCTCGCACGACGTTCACGGTCCGTGAGCTTACCTTCCGTCCGCGTGTGCGACCTTCCTGCCCCGCGCGGGGTGCTGCAGGCACGGTGCGTCAATGCCCGCCCCCTCTGGGACCGCCGGGCCCTCTCGGAATACCCGGTCGAGTCGTTGAATCTGCAAAAGCCGGATGGAAGACGTTGTTCTCCACCCCTCTGCGAGGAGATCTCCAATGAAGAAGAAGGCGGTGCAGCACGGCGATTCTGTCGAGTCGGTGCGCGCGTCCCGACGTTCGTTCCTCAAGAAGGCCGCGGTGGGCGCAGCCGGGGCAGCGGTCGCCGTCGCTCCGACGATCCACGTCGCCCAAGCGCCGATCAGCCTGCGCTTCCAGTCCACCTGGCCGACGAAGGACATCTTTCACGAGTACGCGCTCGACTTCGCGAAGAAGGTGAACGAGATGTCGGGCGGGCGCCTCAAGATCGAGGTGCTGCCGGCGGGCGCCGTCGTGAAGGCGTTCGACCTCCTCGACGCGGTCTCGAAGGGGACGCTCGACGGCGGCCACGGCGTCGTCGCCTACTGGTACGGGAAGAACAACGCCCTGGCGCTCTGGGGCTCGGGCCCCGCGTGCGGCATGGACGCGAACATGGTCCTCGCCTGGCACTACTACGGCGGCGGCAGGCAGATCCTCGAGGAGATCTACAAGACCCTCAACATCGACGTCGTCTCGTACCTCTACGGCCCGATGCCGACGCAGCCGCTCGGCTGGTTCAAGAAGCCGGTCTCGAAGGCGGACGACTTCAAGGGGCTCAAGTACCGGACCGTCGGCCTCTCGATCGACATCTTCAACGGCCTGGGCGCGGCGGTGAACGCGCTTCCCGGCGCGGAGATCGTGCCTGCGATGGACCGCGGCCTGCTCGACGCCGCGGAGTTCAACAACGCCTCCTCCGACCGCGCCCTCGGCTTCCCCGACGTGTCGAAGGTCTGCATGCTCCAGTCCTGGCACCAATCGGGCGAGCAGTTCGAGATCATCTTCAACCGGCAGAAGTACGCCGCGCTCCCCGACGACCTGAAGAAGATCATCGACTACGCGGTCCAGGCCTCGAGCGCCGACATGTCGTGGAAGGCGATCGACCGCTACTCGACCGACTACCTCGAGATGCAGCAGAAGCAGAACGTCAAGTTCTACAAGACGCCCGACGCGATCCTGCAGCGGCAGCTCGAGATCTGGGACGAGGTCGTGAAGAAGAAGTCCGCGGAGAACCCGTTCTTCAAGAAGGCCTTCGAGTCGCAGATCGCGTTCGCGAGGCGCGCCGCCACCTGGCAGCGCGACACGAACGTCGACTGGCGCATGGCGATCAACCACTTCTTCGCGGCGAAGAAGAAGACGTAGCGCCCTGTCTGCCGGCCGCCCGGCGCGCGCGGCGGCCGGCCTCTACGCCCCCCCTCCGCCTCTCGCCCACGGAGTTGCTGATGCCGAAGACCCAGGAATCCGTCGTCCCGAGCGGCGGCCTCACCCACACCACCGGCACGGCGCGCCTGCTGCACGCCATCGACGAGGTGAGCACGTGGGCCGGGAAGCTCTTCTCCTGGATCATCGTGCTGCTCACGCTCGTCGTCTCCATCGAGGTGTTCAAGCGCTACATCCTGAACGCGCCGACGGCGTGGGTGTTCGACGCAAGCAGCATCATGTACGGCACGCTGTTCATGATGTGCGGCGCGTACACGCTCGCGCTGAGCGGCCACGTCCGGGCGGACTTCATCTACGGTCGCCTCCGCCCGAGGCCCCAGGCGGCCATCGACCTCGCGCTGTACGTCCTCTTCTTCATCCCCGGGATCCTCGCCCTCGTGTACTCGGGGTGGCAGTACGCGGGGGACTCGTGGCGCATCGGCGAGCACTCCACCATCACCGCCGAAGGCCCCCCCGTCTACCACTTCAAGACCGTGATCCCGATCGCCGGCGCCCTCGTGATGCTCCAGGGCGTCGCGGAGATCGTCCGCTGCGTCATGTGCCTGCGCACCGGCAAGTGGCCTGCGCGGCTCGGGGACGTCGAGGAGATCGACGTCGTCGAGACCCAGCTCTCGCGCAGCGCCTACGTGGATGAGGAGTCGCGGCGCGCGGCGATCGAGTCCGCACATGTCATCGACGAGATGGCCCGGCAACGGAACGTCCAGGCGGACGAGGAGACGAAGCCGTGACCGACCCCGCCCTCGGCCTCACCATGCTGGGCCTCATCGTGATCGCCATCATGATGGGGTTCCCGACGGCATTCACGCTCATGGGGCTCGGCATGCTGTTCGGCTTCGTCGCGTTCTGGACGCCGGGCCAGCCCTGGTACGAGAACCACGCGTTCGATCTCATGGTCCAGCGGACATACGGGATCATGACCAACGACACGCTGCTCTCCATCCCGCTCTTCGTGTTCATGGGCTACGTGATGGAACGCGCGGCGCTCGTGGATCAGATGTTCCACAGCGTGCAGCTCGCGTTCCGCCGGGTGCCGGCCTCGCTCGCGGTCACGACGCTCCTCGTCTGCGCGTTCTGGGGGATCGCGTCGGGGATCGTGGGCGCGGTCGTCGTGCTGATGGGCGTCATCGCGCTCCGGCCGATGCTCCGCGCCGGCTACGACGTGCGGCTCGCCTCGGGCGTCATCACCGCGGGCGGCACGCTCGGCATCCTCATCCCGCCGTCGGTGATGCTCATCGTGTACGCGGCGGTGGCGGGGCAGTCGATCGTCAAGCTCTACGCGGCCGCCATGCTGCCCGGCTTCTTCCTGACGTTCCTGTACCTCCTGTACGTGCTCGGCTGGGCACTCTGGAAGCCGAGCATCGCGCCCAAGATCGCGCCGGATCAGTACCGCGTCCAGGTGCCCGACTGGCTGAAGTGCCTCGAGGGCGAGGGCCGATCGCTGTTCTGGGGGATCATGGCGGCTCCGTTCCGCGCGCGGACCCGGGAGCCCGGCGAGACCGGCCGGGTCGGCCGTGCCGCGGCGCTCGGGAACGTCCTCCTGCTCCTCGTGCCGCTCATCTTGACCACGGGAACGTTCTACGCGACGTGGTGGTACGTCGCCGTCCACAATGCCCCGCAGGAGGGCGCGCCCGCTCCGTCACCTCCGGCGCCCGGCGCTCCCCCCCAGGCCTTCGCCGCGCCGGCCCCAGCGGCCGACGAGCCGCTCCAGGAGCTCGGTGAGTCCGGGAGCGGCGGGCAGCCCGCGGGGACGCGCGCTGACGGGCCGCTCGAGGAGCTCAACACGGACACGACGCCGGTCTCCGCGACGGCTGGCAAGATCCCCGAGCACTTCTACGCGTGGTTCTGGAGCTTCGCGGGGGTGCCGCTGATCCTGCTCGTCCTCTACTACCGGAGGATGGACGCCGAGGGCTTCCAGATCCTGAAGGAGCTGAACGCGTCGGTCGTCCCGCTCGGCGTCCTGACGTTCACGGTCCTCGCGGTGATCCTCTTCGGCCTCTGCACCGCCACCGAGTCCGCCGCGGTGGGAGCGCTGGGCGCGCTGTACCTCGCCATCATGAAGAGATCCCCGAGGCAGGTGGCGTGGTGGAGCGTCGGGGGCCTGGTCGCGGGGCTCGCGCTCGCGCTCTGGCGCGGCGACGCGATGGCGATGCTCGTCTCGGGGTCGCTCGGCGCCGTCTTCGGGGGGACCCTGGTCCCGTGGGCGGTCGGCCTCAGGGCCTCGCCGGAGCTGCGGCAGAGCCTCAAGGAGGCCGTCTACCTCACCGCCAAGACCACCGCGATGGTCTGCTGGCTCTTCATCGGCTCCGGGCTCTTCTCGGGCGTGTTCGCGCTGCACGGAGGCCAGTCGCTCATCGAGCGATGGGTCCTCGGGATGAAGCTCTCGCCGCTCGGGTTCATGTTCATCTCCCAGCTCATCATCTTCCTGCTGGGCTGGCCGCTCGAGTGGACCGAGATCATCGTGATCTTCTGTCCGATCTTCATCCCGCTGCTCCCGCACTTCAACATCGACCCGGTGCTCTTCGGCACGATGGTCGCCGTGAACCTCCAGGCCGCGTTCCTCTCGCCGCCGGTCGCGATGTCCGCGTTCTACCTGAAGGGCGTCGCGCCGAAGCACGTCACGCTGAACCAGATCTTCGCGGGCATGATGCCGTACATGGCGATCGTGTGCCTGTGCCTCGTCATCATGTACGTCTGGCCCGGCATGGCGCTCTGGCTTCCGGAGTTCCTGTACGGACAATGAGGTGTCGTGGCCGTAGAGGATCGTGACTACAACAGGGTCAGGGAATCGTCGGAGGCGACCGGTGACCGTCGCGCGCCGCATGGAAGCGATTGTGGGGCAGGGGAACGTCCTCACCGACGCCGCCGACCTCCTCGTCTACGAGGCGGACGGGCTCATGCACGGCCGCACGCGGCCCGCCCTCGTCGTGCTGCCGGGCTCGACCGAAGAGGTGGTGCGGATCGTCGCCATCGCCCGCGAGGCCGGGATGCCCATCGTCCCCCGCGGGGCGGGCACCGGGCTCTCGGGCGGCGCGCGGCCGGTCGAGGGCTCCACGGTCGTCTCGCTCTCGCGGATGCGCCGCATCCTCGAGGTGGACCTCGCGAACGGCTGGATCCGGGTGGAGCCGGGGGTCATCAACCTCGACGTGACGCGCGCCGTCGCCGCAGCGAGCATGTACTACGCGCCCGATCCGTCGTCGCAGGGCGTCTGCTCCGTCGGCGGCAACGTCGCCGAGAACTCCGGCGGGGCGCACTGCCTCAAGTACGGCTTCACGACGAACCACGTCCTCGCGGCGCGGGTGGTCCTGTCGGACGGGACGGTCGCCGAGCTCGGCGGCCCCGCGCCCGACGCGCCCGGCTACGACCTCCTCGCCGCGCTCGTCGGCTCCGAGGGGCTCGTCGGCATCGTGACCGAGGTGACGCTGAAGCTCCTGCGCAAGCCGGAGATCACGCGGACCTTCTTCGCCACCTTCCCGTCCACCGACGAGGCGGGGAACGCCGTGTCCGGCATCATCGCGGCCGGGATCCTCCCCGCGGCTATCGAGATGATGGATCGGCTCGCCATCGAGGCGGCGAAGGCGGCGACCGGCCTCGACTGGCCCGACGTCGGCGCCGCGCTCCTCATGGACGCGGACGGCCCGCGGGCGGAGGTGGAGCACGTCGCCGCGCGCGCCATCGAGGTCGCCCGCGCCGCCGGCGCGCTCGAGATCCGCGTCCCGAGAGACGAGGCCGAGCGCCAGCTCATGTGGAAGGGGCGGAAGTCGGCGTTCGCGGCGGTCGGGCGCATCAGCCCGAGCTACCTCGTCGAGGACGGCGTCATCCCGCGCTCCGAGATCGCCCGCGTGCTCCGCGAGATCGAGCGGATGGCGAGGGAGGTCGGGCTGCGGGTCGCGAACGTCTTCCATGCAGGCGACGGCAACCTCCACCCGCTCGTCCTGTACGACGCGCGGAAACCCGGCGAGGAGGAGCGCGCCGCCCGCCTCGGCGGCGAGATCCTCCGGCTCTGCATCCGGAGCGGCGGCTCGATCACCGGCGAGCACGGCGTCGGCGCCGAGAAGGCGCAGTACATGGCGGAGCAGTTCTCGAGGGACGACCTCGAGACGATGGGGCGGGTCCGCTGCGCGTTCGACGGGCTCGCGCTCATGAACCCCGGCAAGGTCTTCCCGACGCCGCGGCTCTGCGGCGAACGGCCCGGCCCCTACCGCCCGCATCCGGCGGAGGTGGCGGGCCTCGCGGAACGCTGGTGACGGTGATGGCCCCCTCCGCCCCACGCCCCGTCGAGCCGCAGGACGCCGTGCTCGGCGTCCATCCGCGGTTCGTCGTCGAGCCCGCGACGGTCGACGAGGCGGCGGAGGCGATGCGCGCGCTCGCGGCAGATCGCCTCGCCGTGGTCTTCGTCGGGGGCGGCACCGACCTCGAGCTCGGCGCGCCGCCCACGCGCCTCGACGCGGTCCTCCGCACCACCCGCCTCGCGAAGATCCGCGAGCACGCTCCCTCCGACCAGATCGTCGCGGTCGAGGCGGGGATGACGGTCGCGGCGCTGCAGCGCGCGCTCGCCCCGCACGGCCAGCGGCTCGCGCTCGACCCGCCGGAGCCGGAGCGCGCGACGGTGGGGGGCGTCGTCGCCGCGAACGCGTTCGGCCCGCGCCGCACCCGCTATGGCCCGGTGCGCGATCTCGTCATCGGCATCACGATCGTCCGCGCCGACGGGGTCGTCGCGCATGGCGGCGGCAAGGTGGTGAAGAACGTCGCCGGCTTCGACCTGCCGCGCCTCCTCTGCGGCTCGCTCGGCACGCTCGGGCTCGTCGCGGAGGTCGTGCTCCGGCTGCACCCCCTCCCGGAGGCCTCCGCGACCGCGGTGTTCGAGGGGCTCTCGGGCGTGGACGTCGAGGAGACGGTCCCGACGCTGCGCGGGCTCGCCGTCGAGCCGACGGCGGTCGCCGCGCTCTCCGCCGGCGCCGGGTTCACGCTCGCGATCCGCTTCGAGGGGTTCGCGCCCGGCGTGAGGGACCAGCTCGAGCGCACGCTCGCCCGCGCGGGAGGCGGCGCACGGCTCGAGGGCGCGGACGAGGCGGCGCTCTGGGCCCGGCACGACGCGCTCCGCTACGCGGGGAGCGTGCGGGCGAAGGCGACCTTCGCGCCGGCTGCGCTCGTGAGGGCGCTCGACGCGCTCGCGCCGCTGCGCGCAGCGCTCCAGGGCGGCGGGCTCGCCGTCCACCCGGCGCTCGGCGTCGCGTTCCTCTCGGGCGACCTCGCCGACGCGGACGCGGCCGCCCGCGCGGTGGCCTCCGCGCGCGCCGCGCTCCGCCCGCTCGCGAACGGCGCGCTCGTGCTCGTCGCGGCCCCTGCGGCGCTCCGCGCGGTCGCCGACGTCTGGGGACCGGCTCCGGCCGCGGTCGAGGTGATGCGGCGCCTCAAGCGCGAGCTCGATCCGGAGGCGCGGCTCGCGCCGGGCCGGTTCGTGGGGGGGATCTGATGGCGAGCGCGCCGAACGCGACCGGTCCGGAGCTCCGGGAGGTGGACGCGACGCGCCCACCCGAGGACGACTGCATCCACTGCGGGTTCTGCCTGCCGACCTGCCCGACCTGGCAGAACTGGCAGGAGGAGATGGACTCCCCGCGCGGGCGGATCGATCTCTTCCGCGCCCTCGAGGACGGCCGGGTGGCGATGTCCCCGGCGGTCGCCGAGCACTTCGACCGCTGCCTCGGCTGCATGGCTTGCGTCACCGCCTGCCCGTCCGGCGTCCGCTACGACCACGTCATCGATCGGGCGCGCGAGCGGGTCGAGCGTGAGTACCCGAGGGCGGCGGCCGATCGGCTCTGGCGCTCCGCGGTGTTCGCGCTCTTCACGCGCCCCGCGATGCTCCGCCTCGCGGCGCTGCTGCTGTGGCTCGGGCGGATCACCGGACTCCGCTGGGTGGCCCGGCGGCTCGGCCTGCTGCGCCCGTTCCCGCGACTCGATGCGATGGACGCGCTCGCGCCGCCGGTGACGTGGGCGAACGTGAGCGCGTCGCTGCCCGGACGCACGGCGGCGACGGGCGAGCGCCGGCTCAAGGCGGCGCTCCTCGGGGGGTGCGTGCAGCGCGTCTTCTTCCCGAACGTGAACGGCGCCACGCTGCGCGTGCTCGCGGCCGAAGGGGTCGAGGTGATCGTGCCGGAGGGACAGGGGTGCTGCGGCGCCCTCTCCGTCCACGCGGGGCGGCACGAGGAGGCGCTCCGGCTCGCGCGCGACCTCGTCGAGCGGTTCGAGCGCGAGCCCGTCGACGTCGTGGCGGTGAACGCCGCGGGGTGCGGCTCCCACCTGAAGGACCTCGCACACCTGTTCGCGGACGACGCGGAATTCCTGCCCCGGGCGCGCGCCTTCGCCGCGAAGGTCCGCGACGTCTCGGAGATCGTAGCGATGCTCCCGCCGCGCGCGACGCGCCACCCGCTGCGCGCGCGCGTCGCCTACCACTCGCCGTGCCATCTCGGCCACGCCCAGCGGCTCCAGGACCCGCCGCGCGCGCTCCTCCGCGCGATCCCGGGCGTCGAGCTCGTGGAGGTGCCGGACGGCGAGCAGTGCTGCGGCTCGGCCGGCGTGTACAACCTCATCGAGCCCGCGAGCGCCGACGAGATCGGCCGCCGCAAGGCGGAGGCGGTCGCGTCGACGCGCGCGTCGCTCGTGGCGAGCGCGAACCCCGGCTGCTCGCTGCAGATCCGCCGCATGCTCGCGGAGCGGGGGACGGTCATCGAGGCCGCCCATCCGATCGAGATCCTCGACCGGTCGCTGCGCGGCGGGTGAGCGTGCCCTCGGCCGACCCGCGCGCCCGGCCTCGCGCTGGCGCGCGGCGGCGCCCCGCCCCACCGTCCATGTGGAGGCACGATGGAGAACGAGAACACGACCGGTGGGCCGCTCACCGCGAAGATCGGAGAGCAGCTCGGAGAGAAGGGCCACCTCGACGAAGCCCGCGAGCGCGCGGAGGCCGCCGTCGAGGCGCAGGAGGCGCGGGTCGAGCCGAAGGGGGCGGGCGAGCGCAGCCCGGCGAGGCCCGCCGGGATTCCGGTCTGGGTGAAGCTCGCCCTGGCGGCGGTCGCGTGGATGCTCCTCTCCAGCGCGGCGCGCGGCGTGTGGCGGCGGCTCCCCTGGACGTGACGGGCCGCGCGGCACCCGCGGGGTCGCGCGAACCGGCCGCGGAGTGTGGTAGGCCCGTGCCATGGGCCACCTCGGACGGCTGAAGGAGGAGTACCGGGACCTCGTCGCGCGGCTCGAGCGCGGGACGATGGGCCTTCCGGAGGCGGAGGACGAGCGTTCCGAGGCCGGGCGCCGCGAGGTGCTCGAGATCCTCTACTCACCCGAGGAGGCGGCGCTCGCGGCGCGCCTGCCCGTACGGCCCATGTCGCTCGAGGGGCTCGCGGCTCGGCTCGCGATCCCGGCCGCCGAGCTCGAGGCACGGCTCGAGCCGATGTGCGAGCGTGGCGTCGTCCTCGACCTCGTGAACCCCCGCAGCGGGAAGCGGTCGTACATGCTCGCTCCCCCGGTCGTCGGGTTCTTCGAGTACTCGCTCATGCGCGCGCAGGACTCGATCCCGAAGAAGCGCATGGCGGAGGCGCTCCACGCCTACACGCACGGCGACCCGGCGTTCTCGCGCGAGGCGTTCGGGAAGGACACGGTGATCGGCCGCGCGCTCGTGCACGAGCCGGAGGTGGCGGACGACGTGCCCGAGGTGCTCGCCTGGGAGAAGGCGAGCGCGGTCGTGGGGAGCGCGCGGAGATGGGCGGTGTCGCTCTGCTTCTGCCGCCACAAGGCGGAGCACCTCGGCGCGCGGTGCGACGCGCCGATGGACAACTGCCTCTCCATCAACGGCGGCGCCGAGTTCATCGCGCGCCGCGGCTTCGGGCGCGAGATCGGCAAGACCGAGGCGCTCGAGCTCCTCGCGCGCGCCCGGGAGAGCGGCCTCGTCCAGATCGCCGACAACGTGAAGAGCCGGCCCACCTTCGTCTGCAACTGCTGCGGCTGCTGCTGCGAGCAGCTCCAGGCGGTCTCGCACTGGGGGCTGCCCGCGGTGAACCCGAGCGGCTTCGTCCCCCGCCACCTCACCCCCCAGCCCCCCTCTCCACCCCTGGAGGGTGGAGAGGGGGGAAGTCCCACGAGATGTGCGGGGTGCTCGCGCTGCGCGCGGGCCTGCCCCGTGGGCGCGATCGCGATGGCCCCGGTCCTCTCGGCCGGAAGCCGGAAGGCGTCGCTCGCGCCCCGGATCGACGAGGAGCGCTGCATCGGCTGCGGCGTCTGCGCGGGCGCCTGCCACAAGGGCGCGCTCGCGATGGCGCGCGGGGGGCGGGCGCGTCCCGTCCCCTCGAGCACCGTCGAGCGGGTCATCCGGATGGCCCTCGAGCGGAACCAGCTCGCCGAGCTGCTGTTCGACGAGGGCGCCGGGCTCGGCGCGCGGTTCCTCCACGCCGCGGTGGGCGCGATCGTGAAGCTCCCGCCCGCCCAGGCCCTGCTCGCGACGGAGCAGGTCCGCTCGCGGTTCGTGAAGGCCGCGCTCGCGCGGTTCGGGAGCCTCGGCTAGCGGGTCTGGACCTGGACGTGGACCTGGACCTGGACCTGGACCTGGACCTGGACCTGGACCTGGACCTGGCCTGGCCGGGCCGGGCCGGGCCGGGCCGTGGCCGTGGCCGTGATCGTGGCCGTGCGCGTGTCTCGCACCCGTTCGCCCTGAGCGTAGCGCCGCCGCAGGCGGCGCGAAATCGAAGGGCACGAGCGACGGACGCCGTCTCCCGGGCGCTGGGCCGGGGAGGGTCCTCGTCCCTCGCTCCGGCCTAGAGTCGCGCCCGGCGCCGGACTGTCGTGAGGGCCCGGAAGCGCAGACGCCGGGGCACGTCCGCACGTGCCGCCCGGCCGCTTGACTAAATGTGAATTGCTCGAGAATCGTCGGGCGTCACGTTCCGTGCACCCCGGCTACCGTATTTTGAGCTGGGTCCGTCCGCAGCGACCGGCCTTCGCAGCGGGACGAGGCCCTCCCCGCCCGAGCGCGCCCGAGCAGGTGTGCCGCGAGTGCGAGCGGGGCTGCCAATGCAGGCGTGAGCGGCGATTCCGGGACCTGCGCCTGGGGCCTGGACCTGGACCTGGACCTGGACCTGGACCTGGACCTGGCTGTGGTTCCCCGCGAATTGCGGTGGCGCTCCGTGCACGAACATCACGACTCCGAAGGCCTCGGCGGTCTCCGTGAACTGGAGCACGTCGGCAACACGCCGGGCGGGAAAACGGTGCAGCGGGAACCTCGGTGCGAACCCCTGATCCCAGCTCACCGCGTCGCGGCGATCGCCCGCGACCGGCAGACCGGCTCGCACTGCGCGCAACCGCTGCACGCGTCCACGTCCACGACGAGCGCCTCGCCGCCTTCGTCGGAGATGGCCGGGCAGCCGAGGCGCAGGCAGGCGCCGCACCGGTTGCAGCGCTCCGGCCCGATGGCGAACGCCGGGCCGGCGCGCGGCCCAGCGAACCGCCTCGCAGCGCCCGCGCGGGACGGATCCGCGGGGCGGCACCGTGCGAGGATGGGGGGGAGCGGCGCGGCGTCTTCCACGCGCACATTGTACGTCCGGAGGGCGCCAGATGAACCTGGGGGCCATGCTTCGGGAGCGCGACGCGGCGGGGAGGCCCGTGCGGGTCGCACTCGTCGGCGCCGGGAAGTTCGGGACGATGTGGCTCGCGCAGGCGGTCCGGACCCCCGGCGTGCACGTGGCCGCGGTCGCCGACCTCGCGCCGGACCGGGCGCGGGCCGCGCTCGCGACGGCCGGCTTCGCGCCGGAACGGACGCGGGCGACCGCGGTCGCGGACGCCGTCCGGACCGGCGCGACGTTCGTCACCGACGATGCCGAGGCCCTCCTGAAGTCGGGAGAGCTCGAGGTCGTGGTGGACGCGACGGGCAGCCCGGCGGCCGGCGTCGCGATCGCCCTCGGCTGCGCGCGCGAGGGGAAGCACGTCGTCATGGTCAACGTCGAGGCCGACGCGGTCTGCGGGCCGCTCCTCGCGCGGCGCTGCCGCGACGCGGGCGTCGTCTACTCGCTCGCGTACGGCGACCAGCCTGCCCTCATCTGCGAGCTCGTAGACTGGGCGCGCGCCTGCGGGCTGCCGGTGGTCGCCGCGGGGAAGGGGACGAAGTACCTGCCGCGCTATCACGCCTCGACGCCCGACACGGTGTGGGGTGACTACGGCATCACCCCCGCGGACGCCGTGAAGGGGGGCCTCAACCCGCAGATGTTCAACTCGTTCCTCGACGGCACGAAGTCAGCGATCGAGATGTCGGCGGTGGTGAACGCGGCGGGACTCGCCGCCCCCGCGGATGGCCTCCTCTTCCCGCCGTGCGGCGCCGAGGAGCTGCCGCGCGTGCTCAGGCCGCGTGCGGCGGGCGGCGTGCTCGAGCGCTCCGGCCAGGTCGAGGTCGTCTCGAGCCTGCGTCGCGACGGGACGCCCGTGCCGCGCGACCTGCGCTGGGGCGTCTACGTCGTGTTCGAGGCGCCCTCCGACTACGCGGCGCGCTGCTTCGCCGAGTACGGGCTCGTGACCGACGACAGCGGCCGCTTCTCCACGCTCTACCGGCCTTCGCACCTCATCGGGCTCGAGCTCGGGATCTCCGTCGCGTCGGTCGGGCTCCGCCGCGAGCCGACGGGCGCGCCGCGCGCCTGGGCGGCCGACGCGGTCGCCACCGCGAAGCGCGATCTCGTCGCCGGCGAGGTGCTCGACGGCGAGGGCGGTTACCTCGTCTACGGAAGCTTGAGGCCCGCGTCGGAGTCGCGCCGCATCGGCGCGCTCCCGATCGGCCTCGCGCACCGCGTGCGGCTCGTGCGCCCGGTACGCGCCGGCGAGCCGGTGCGCCAGGGGGACGTCGCGCTCGACGAGGGCGCGGCGCTCGTGCGCGCGCGGCGCGAGCTCGAGGAGGTCTTCGCGCCGGCGGCGTAGGCCGGGAGCGGAGGGGCCGACTAGGCCCAGCGGCAGACGAACTCGCAGCAGGGGCCGCCGCGGCCACGGCAGCGCGTCTCCTCGACGGTCACGATGCGCCCGCCGGAGAGCTCGATCGCACGCTTCAGCCACCCGACGGCGGTGAGGCAGTCCTCCGGGTTCGGCTGCTCGCCCCCGGTGGTCCGGACGACGGCGGCCTTTGCACCCATCGGCTCGGACGTCCGGACGCCGTCATCGGTGTGCTGCGCTGCGTACATCCGGGGCAGGTTCCTGAGCAGGTATTGCGGGTCGCCTTCCTGGAGGTACGGCCGCTGGACGCCGTTCCGTCCGAGGTTGGTGTCCGCAGTGAAGCGGCCCATGTCGAGGAACAGCTCGTTGCGGTCGCCGCGCGAGAGGAGGGCGACGATGGTCATCTCGAACCGCAAGACGAGGTCGGCGGCGTACCAGCTGCTCGGCAGGACCATGCCCCGGAGGACCTGCTGGTCGGCGGCGGACAGCCGCCGGAGCACGCGCTCGGCCTCGTCGGGCCCGCGCGCGCGGAGGTACTTCATCCGCGCGGAGAGGAGCGTGCCCTTCACCTTTCCGTACGGGATGGTGCCCGGCACCGGCGTCATCCCGCGCATCGGCGTCATACCGGGCACCGGGGTCATGCTCGGCAACGGTGTTACGCGCGCGAGCGGGGTCGCGGTCGCGGTCGCGCTCGGCTCGGCGCTCGGGGCGGAGGATTGCTTCTTGAGGAAGGCCGCGGTCGTCATCGTTTCTCCTCGGTCGAGAGCAGCGGCCCCCCGCGCTCGTTCCGTGCAGTCACTGCGCGACAATTCTGCACCCCGCGTTCGGGCGAGTAAAGATGTCGCACGCCCAAAGTGGAATCCACTTCCCGATCGGCCACTTATCTCGCATCGGTGCAGGAGGGAGAACGTCGCGAGATGTGGGCCTTGCTCGGGGTCGCGGCGAGATCACCCGGCGCGCGCCGGCCGGACGTGCGCCACCGGCGGCGCGAGGTAGCAGAGCACCCGCTGGTCGATGCAGCTCGCGTCGAGCCAGAGCGAGCGGCCGTCGCCGGGCAGGGGGAAGTCCACCACCCGCACGACCTCGGCTAGGCGCGCGTCGTCCGGGAGGAGCTCGGGGAGGCGGTTTTCTTCGGATCGGATCGCCGCCTCGGCGAACCGGTAGCCCGGCCGCTCCGGGTAGACCGCGACGTAGAGCAGGTCCGCCTCGACGAGGTCGCTGAAGAAGTGCGAGCCGAGCGAGACGTCGGGGACGACGCTCGTCCCTGTCTTCACGACCTCGCAGATCGCGGAGACGCGCTGGATCTCGGAGAAGGTCACGGGGATGCCGAGCGCGACCGTGTTCGTCCCCCAGCGCCCGGGACCGAGGAGCAGGATCCGGCGCGCCGCCGCCGCGTCGAGGCGCGTCACGCGGCCGACGACGCGCGCCACCTCGTACCGGTCCTGCGTCGCGAGCCGGTCGTACGCGTCCGTGTCCACGAGCACCACCCGGTCCACTGGTGCGTGCGTGCTCCGTCCGACGACGGGCCCGCGGCTCTCGAGGACGATCGCGGCGGGCGGGAGGTCGGCGGGCGGCGCGACGATCGGGCCGCCCTCCCTGAGCTGGAGGGGGCGGCACTGGACGAGGTTCAGGCGGAGGGGTCCGCCGGGGAGGACGTTCAGCGTGAACTCGACCTCCACCGGGCCGCCGTACGCCTCGGCGAGGATACGGAGGAGCTCGCGCAGCTCCTCCACGAACGGAGTCGCGGAGAGCAGCCGATCGAAGGTGAGGACCGGCACGCCACGGCGCGGCGCCGCGAACGGGTCGAGCGGCACGTCCGGCGCACGGCGCGTCACCTCCTCGAGGGGAAGCGTCGCGAGCCGGTTGGTCGTGAGGTCGAGCACGTCCACCCGCCGCTGCGCGTGCTCGCTCGCCTCTCCGGGGCTCGTCTCCGGACGGCGCGCCGGGGCGTTCAGCGCGACGACGCGGGTGTAGTCGTCATCGGCGCGGTTCACCGCGCGCGTTCCGAGGCCGAACACGAGGCGTGCGACCCCGGCGTGCGGGTCGATCTCGCCGCTCCAGACCCACGGGTTGAAGGAGAGCGCGACGCCGGCGGCCTGCGGGAAGAAGAGCGTGCCGCGCACCGCCCCCGAGACGCGCTGGACGAGGAGCGCCATCGCCTCGTCGCGATCGAGCAGCCCGCGGTGCTCGCGGTAGCGGAGCGCCTCCTCGCTCATGGCGCTCGCGTACACCTCGCGGACGGCGGCGAGGAACGCGTCGAGCCGCTCGGCGGGGGCGCCCTGGTTCGCGCAGAAGACGCTCGCGTACTTGCCCGTGAACGCGTCGCCGAACCCGCCTTCGAGCAGCGACGAGGAGCGGACCACGATCGGCGATGGCCCGTAGGTCGCGAGCATCGCCGCGAACTGCTCCAGGACGGAGTCGGGGAAGACGCCGCGCAGGATCCGCTCGCGCCCGTCGGCGGCGCCGTCGAGGAACGACGCGGGGCTCCGCTGCTGCCGGCGCGCGCGCCAGGCGCCGTTGCGGACGAGGTAGGCATGGAAGACGTCGGAGCCGACGAACCAGGAGTCGTGCGGCTCGAGTCGGTCGGCGATCGCCGGGCTGCGCCGCGCGAGGATCGCGCGGGCGAGGAGCATGCCGATCGACTTGCCACCGACGAGGCCCGTCCCGATCATCCGCCGCCGGATGGCGAGCAGGTCCGCGAGGTCGAAGAAGCGCGTGGCGAGCTCCGCCACCCGCTCGTCCCGCGTCAACATCATGCGCAGGAGCTGCTGGAAGAGCTCTCGCGCTCCCGACTCCGGCGCGACCCCGGCGCGATACGCGTCGAGCACCTCCTGCGCCTGCTGGAACTTCCGGTCCCAACGGTCGTGCTCCGCCACCCCTCCGTTGTAGTCGGGGCCGCGCGAGGTCGCCAGCGCCGAGGACCGGCCGAACCCCGTGCCCCCCGCGTTGAACGAGGTGCGCGCCCCGCGGTAGGCTCGACGCGCTCGGCTCTCGGGCCGCCCGAACAGGAGAAGGAAGACCCATGAAGCTCCAGGAAGCGATCGCCGTCGCCCTCGATTTCGAGAAGAAGGTCCGGGACCACTACCTCCGCGGCGCGAAGGACATCCCGGAGCCTCGGGGCCGCAAGGTGTTCTCGCTGCTCGGCAAGGAGGAGCAGGGGCACGTCGACTACCTCGAGCACTGCCTCGCCGAGTGGAAGAAGACGGGGAAGGTGCCGAAGATGCCGCTCAGGACGATCCTGCCGAAGGGGTCGAAGTGGATCGAGGCCGAGCGGAAGAAGGTCGCGGGGGACGGGAAGCGCGCGGCGACGAAGACCGAGCTGGACGCCCTCAAGGTCGCGCTGCAGCACGAGAGGGAAGCGGACGGCTTCTACCACAAGCTCGTCGCCGAGCTGCCGGCGGAGGAACGGGAGCTCTTCGCGAAGTTCCTCGAGATCGAGGACGCTCACCTCGCGATCGTCCAGGCCCAGCTCGACTCGGTGCAGGGCATGGGCTTCTGGTTCGACGTGGCCGAGTTCCGGCTCGAGGCGGAGTAGCGCCGGCCCGCCGGACGTTCACGCGGGGCCCGAAGGTCGAGTTCGAGCTAACATGCGCCGCGCATGAAGGAGTCGGTCACCCTCCTCGTCCTCGCCGCCGCCCTCGTCACGGGCTGCGGCGGCGTCCCGTCCCGGACCAAGGCGTCCGACTGCGCCGGCTGCCACGCGAAGCGCACGCTCAACTCGCAGTGGACGCTGCCCCACGTCCACGAGCCGTTCAAGGACAAGGCGGGCTGCGACGCCTGCCACGAGAGCCACGGCGAGAAGGGCCAGAACGTCCTCGTCGAGGCCGAGCCCGGCCTCTGCCTCCGCTGCCACGACGGCGAGGCCTTCCAGCGCGCCAAGCCCCACTCCGCGATCCAGATGGGCGGCTGCTCCGGCTGTCACCAGCCGCACGCGGGGAAGGTGGCGAAGCTGCTCGACGCGCCGCCCGAGGCGCTCTGCGGACAGTGCCACGCCGCCGTCGCGAAGGCGCACGCCGGATATGCCGTCGACCCGTCGCGCTGCGGGACGTGCCACGACCCGCACTCCGCCTCGAACCCCAAGCTCCTCCACGAGGTGACGCACGAGGTCCTCGCGGACTGCTCGAACTGCCACGCGCCGCCGACCTCGAAGAAGCCGTTCGCGCTCTCGAAGCCGCAGCCCGAGCTCTGCTGGGACTGCCACTCGGACAAGCAGGAGCGGTTCGAGAAGCGCAAGGTCGTGCACGCGCCGGTGAAGGAGGGGAAGTGCACCGCGTGCCACTCGCCGCACTCGGTGAACGAGCCCTCGCTCCTGGTCGCCCCCCGCTCCGAGCTCTGCTTCCGGTGCCACGCGGAGATCGGGAAGCGCGCGAAGGCGGCGTCGGGGCACGCGCCGGTGAAGGCGGGGCGCTGCGACGCGTGCCACGAGGAGCACGCGAGCGATCGCCCGAAGCTGCTCGCCGCCCCGCAGCATCAGCTCTGCGTCGGCTGTCACCGCGCCGCGCGCGAGTGGGCGACGGCGAGGTCCACGCACGAGCCGGTCCGCTCGGGCGACTGCGCGAGCTGCCACGACCCCCACGGCGGCGGGCCGAAGCTCCTCGTCGAGGCCGCCGCCGGCGCCCTCTGCATCGGGTGCCACGACGTGCAGGACACGGAGCGCAAGCGCAGCGGCAAGCAGCACCCGCCCGTGGCGAAGGGGGAGTGCAGCGCCTGCCACGCACCGCACGCGTCGGAGCGCGCGCCCCTGCTCGCGAAGTCCGAGGAGTCGCTCTGCCTCGCGTGCCACCGCGGGATGATCGAGAAGCTCGGCGACGCGAAGCTCCACAACCCGTTCGCCGGCGGCAACTGCTCGCAGTGCCACGTGGCCCACGGCACGCAGAAGCAGCACCTCAAGGCCGATGACGCCTCGATCTGCCTCGAATGCCACGTCGGCGCGCGCAAGGCGCGGGCCGGCGGCCGGTCGCACCACCAGCCCTTCGTGAGCGGCCGGTGCTGGGCCTGCCATGACCCGCACGGCGTGAAGCGCGACCACCTGCTCGCGCGCGAGGGGCAGGCGCTGTGCCTCTCCTGCCACGAGAAGCTGAAGCAGCGGCTCGCCGACAAGAAGCTCACCGTGCACGCGGCGGTCGCCGATGGGCAGTGCGGCGACTGCCACGCCGGCCACGGCGCGATGGCGCCGGCGCTCCTCAAGCGGGACCAGCCCGCGCTCTGCCTCGAGTGCCACGACGCCGACGACGAGAAGATCCGCGCCGCCCACGGCGGCTACGCGATCGCCGACACCCGCTGCACCGGCTGCCACGACCCGCACGCCTCGTCGTCGAAGAAGCTCATCGCGGAGAACGCGCACCCGCCGTTCGGTGACCGGGACTGCACGACCTGCCACCTGCCGCCGGGCGAGAAGCGCGGCACGGCGCGGCTCAAGAAGAACCTGCTCGGGGAGTGCGACAGCTGCCACGAGTTCGCGAAGCGCGCGGCCGCGGTGAAGGTCGCGCACCCGCCGGTGAAGGAGGGGCGCTGCTTCGAGTGCCACACCCCGCACGCCTCGCCGCGGGACCACCTGCTCGTCGAGAGCGGCGGCGCGCTGTGCTGGGGGTGCCACGGCAAGACGCAGAAGGTGCTCGAGCAGCCGTTCGTGCACACCCCCGTGAAGCGCGGCGAGTGCGCGAAGTGCCACGAGATCCACGGGGGGCAGAACAAGAAGCTGCTCGTGCGGCCGGGCGCGGACCTGTGCTTCGGCTGCCACGCTGCGCAGAAGGCCCTCCTCGCCGCGACGTGGGTCCACCAGCCGTTCAACGACGGCGACTGCGCGAGCTGCCACGATCCCCACGGCGCCGCGAACCGCGGCCAGACGCTGGAGGCGCAGCCGACGCTCTGCACGAACTGCCACGACCTCGCCGAGCCGAAGGCGAAGGCGAAGCACGCCGACGTGAAGAAGGGCGCCGCGTGCACGAGCTGTCACGATCCGCACGGCGCGAAGGCGAAGCTCAAGAGCTGACGGCGCCTTCTTGCGGCGCTCCGCGGCGAGCTGATCCGGACCGCCGCACCCTCGCCGGTCACGCCGCGGCCGGGCGCAGTCTTCGCGCGGCCCGGTGATTGGACGAAACGGGCATCACGACACGATCTTCGAGCGCCGCGCAATCCGTGCTTCGCAAACATTGCGTCGTCGCCCGCGCGCGTCCAGTATGGAAATCGCCGTACCTGCGATGGTTTGGGTGCGCGCGCACGCTTTTCTGCTAGTCTCCGCGCCTCAATCCGCGCGGTAGCGCGAGCTTTTCTCGGTCGTCGAATCCTGGAGGGGAACGGCATGAATCGTCGGGGCTGGGTGGTCACGCTGGCGGGGATGGGACTGAATCTCGCCCTCGGCATCCTGTACGCGTGGTCGGTCTTCTCGAAGCAGCTCGTCGAGACCGTGGAGAAGGGCGGCTTCGGCTGGACGAAGACGCAGGCGACGCTCCCGTACACGATCGCGATCGCCTGCTTCGGGGTCATGATGATCCCCGCGGGCCGGCTCCAGGACAAGTTCGGACCGCGCCTCGTCGCGTCGCTCGGCGGCATCCTCACCGGCGTCGGCCTCATCGTCGCTAGCTTCGCGTCGGCGGAGTCGGTCGTCCCCGCGATGCTCGGCTTCGGGCTCCTCGCCGGCAGCGGCTTCGGCCTCGGCTACGCCGCCACGACGCCCGCGGCGGTGAAGTGGTTCCCGCCCGAGAAGAAGGGGCTCATCACGGGCCTCGTCGTCGGCGGCTTCGGCATCGCGCCGGTCTACATCGCGCCGCTCTCGAAGCACCTGCTCGGCACCTACGGGATCTCGGCGTCGTTCCGGATCCTGGGTGTCGTCTTCCTCGTCGTCGCGACCGCGTTCGCCCAGCTCATCAGGAACCCGGAGAAGCCCGCCATCTCGCTCAAGCCGGCGGTCCCGGGTGCGGTTGCCAAGGTCGAGGGAACCTGGCGCGACCTGCTGCGCAGCCCGATGTTCTACATGCTGTACGTGCAGTACGCCTGCGCCGCCACCGCCGGCCTCATGATCATCGGCCACATGGCGAAGATCGTCTCGGTGCAGTCCGGCAACACGATCAAGATCGGGTTCGTGTTCGTCGCGCTCCTCGCGGTCTTCAACGCGAGCGGCCGCATCATCGCCGGCGTCATCTCCGACCGCATCGGCCGGGTCGTGACGCTCGGCATCGTCTGCATCATGCAGGCATCGGCGATGTTCTTCTTCCCGTCCTTCACCACGATCGGCGCGTTCGTCGTCGGCTCGGCGGTGGTCGGCTTCAGCTACGGCGCCTGCCTCTCCATCTTCCCGTCCGCCACCGCCGACCAGTGGGGGACGAAGAACATGGGGCTCAACTACGGCGTCCTCTTCACGGCGTGGGGCGTCGGCGGCGTCGTCGGGCCGATGCTCGCCGGCAAGATCGCCGACCGGACCGGGTCGTACGCCGGCGCGTACAACATCGCCGGCATGCTGCTCATGGCGGCCTTCGTCCTCGCGATGCTGAGCTACATCGAGGTGTCGGTGAACGTCGAGGCGCGTGAGGTCCGGATCAAGCTCGGCGCGGCGAAGAGCAAGGCAGCCTAGCGGCTCAGCCGCCGCGGCGCCGCGGCGCTCGTTCCGCGTGGATGCAGAGCGCGACGAAGTTCGCGAGGATCCGCCCGCCCCACGGCGTCGGGCGGAGCCCCGCGAGCACCGACCGCACCCGGGCCGCGCCGTCCTCGCCGCGCGCGCAGGCCTCGGCCTCGAGGAGGGCGGCGCGCGCGGCGGCGAGCGCGCCGAGCGCCGCCGGCTCGAGCTCGGGGTGGAACTGGACGGCGCGGACCCGAGCGCCGATCCGGAACGCCTGGACCGGGCTCGCCGCGTTCGTCGCGAGGAGCTCGGCGGCCGGGGGCAGCGCCGACACCTCGTCCTCGTGCGTCGCCTGCACGTCGAAGGTCTCCGGCAGGCCCGCGAAGAGCGCGTCGTCCCGCCCTGCCGCGGTGAGGCTGCAGCGCACGGTCCCGAGCTCGCGCCCCCGCGGGCTCCGCCCGACGCGGCCGCCGTGGGCCTCCGCGAGCAGCTGGTGCCCGAAGCAGACGCCGAGGACCTCCGTCCCGGCCTCCGCCACCTCGCGCAGCCACGCGCCGGTCCGCTCCATCCACGGCGCGCGCTCGGTCACCGACCGCGGCGAGCCCGTCGCGATGACGCCGTCCGCCCCCGCCGCCCGGGCGGGGAGCGGCGCGCCGGCGTGGGCCTCGACCACCCGGACGCGGACGCCGGTCGGCGCGAGCGCGCGTAGGAACCAGCGGTCGTAGTCGCCGTGCGCGAGCCGGACCTCCGGGCTCGTGGTCCCGCACTTCACGAGGAGGAGCGTCGCCGGCACCCAAATGCCCATAGCGGCGCGGCGCGTTCGCCGCAGAACAGCCGCTGGCCCCCTGGGAGGTGCCGCGATGACCGATCCCCGCTCTCTCGTCCCACGGCTTCCGCCGGCGAAGCTGTTCGTCGGCGGCCGCTTCGTCGAGCCGGAGAAGGGCGGCACGATCCCGGTCTCGAACCCCGCGACGGGCGAGAAGATCTGCGACGCCCCCGCCGCCGGTCCGGCGGACGTGGACGCCGCCGTGCGCGCCGCGCGCCACGCCTTCGAGGACGGGCCCTGGCGCACGATGACGGCGCGGGAGCGCGGCAAGCTCATCCGCCGGCTGGCCGACCTCCTGTGGGAGCGGCGCGAGGAGTTCGCGCTCGTCGAGTCGATGAACAACGGCAAGACGTTTCGTGAGGCGATCCGCGGCGACGTCGCGCCCGGCGCCGCCTGCCTCGCCCACTTCTCCGAGGAGCCGGTGCGGATCCGCGGCGAGGTGCTGCCGGTGGACGGCCCGTTCCACACCTACGTCGTGAAGGAGCCCGTCGGGGTCGTCGGCGCGATCGTGCCGTGGAACTACCCGACCTCGCTCATGTGCTGGAAGCTCGGTCCGGCGCTCGCGGCGGGCTGCACCGTAGTCCTCAAGCCGTCCGAGCTCACGCCGCTCACCGCGCTCAAGCTCGCGGAGCTCTCGCAGGAGGCCGGCTTCCCGGACGGCGTCCTGAACGTCCTGCCCGGCTACGGCGACCCCGCGGGGGAGGCGATCGCGCGCCACCCGGACGTCGACAAGGTGAGCTTCACCGGGTCCATCCGGACCGCGCGCCGGCTCGTCGCGGCTTCGGGCGAGACGAACCTCAAGAAGCTGACGCTCGAGCTCGGCGGAAAGAGCCCGCAGATCGTGTTCGCCGACGCCGACCTCGAGCAGGCGGTCCACGCCTGCTTCTGGGGGATCTTCGGCAACAAGGGCGAGACCTGCAACGCGGGGTCGCGCGTCCTCGTCCACGCGAAGGCGTACGACGCCTTCGTCGCGGCGCTCGCCGACCGCGCGCGCGCCATGAAGGTGGGCGATCCGCTCGACCCCGCGACCGAGATGGGCGCGCAGGTCTCGCGCCGACAGCTCGAGACGGTGCTCGGGTACGTCCGGGCCGGGCGCGAGCAGGGCGCAAGGCTCCTCGCCGGCGGCGAGCGCGACGTCGAGGGGGCGAAGGCGCGCGGACACTTCGTGCGCCCCGCCGTGTTCGCGGAGGTCCGGCCGGAGATGACGATCGCGCAGGAGGAGATCTTCGGGCCGGTGCTCGCCTGCCTGCGCTTCGGCGACGAGGCGGAGGCGGTCGAGATCGCGAACGGGACGCGCTACGGCCTCGCGGCGTCGATCTGGTCCGGCGACGTCGCCCGCGCCCACGCGCTCGCGCGCCGGCTCCAGGCGGGCGTCGTCTGGATCAACTGCTTCAACGAGTTCGACGACGCGGCGCCGTTCGGCGGGTTCAAGGAGTCCGGCTGGGGGCGGGACCTCTCGCATCACGCGCTCGACGGCTTCCTGCAGCTCAAGACGGTCTGGACCAAGCTCCCGGGGTGAAAGATGGCGAAGACGGCGCAGGCGAAGGTACGGCACGTTCCCGAGACGCGGCCCCGCGCGGTGCGGGCCGCGCGACGCGCCCGTCCCGCGGCGGCGGCGGCGGACCGGCTCGCGGGGCTCCGCGGGTGGCTCGAGGAGAAGCGGGTCTCGAAGGCGAAGATCGGCGCGTTCGACGTGGACGGCGTCTGGCGCGGCAAGTACGTCTCCCTCGAGAAGCTCCTGTCGGCGGCGGAGGGCGGCCTCGGGTTCTGCGACGTCGTGTTCGGGTGGGACCTCGCGGACGAGCTCTACGACAACTCGAAGGTGACCGGCTGGCACACCGGCTACCCCGACGCGCACGCCCGCGTGGACGTCTCCACGGCGCGCGTGATCCCGTGGGAGCCGGACACCGCCGCCTTCATCCTCGACTTCGTGAACGCCGACGGGACGCCGTTCGAGCCGTCCCCGCGCCAGCTCCTGCAGCGGGTGAGCCGCAAGGCGCGCGCGCTCGGGTTCCTGCCGCGCGTCGGGTCGGAGTACGAATACTTCATCTTCAAGGAGACGCCCCAGTCGCTCCGCGAGAAGGGGTTCCACGGGCTCACGACCCTCTCGCCTGGCATGTTCGGCTACTCGTGGCTGCGCAGCTCGGCCAACGCCGGGCTCGTCCACGCCCTCGTAGACGGGCTCGACGCGTTCGACATTCCGGTCGAGGGGATGCACACCGAGACCGGGCCGGGGGTCTACGAGACGGCGGTGCACTATGACGACCTCGAGCGCGCCGCCGACAAGGCCGCGCTCTTCAAGACCGCGGTGAAGGAGATCTGCGCGCGCCACGGGCTCACCGCCTGCTTCATGGCGAAGTGGAACGCGGCGCTCCCCGGCTGCTCAGGCCACCTCCACCAGTCGCTCTGGGATCTCTCCGGGGAGACGAACCGGTTCTCCGACGGGGCGCGCGGGGGCGAGAGCGCGCTCCTCCGCCACTACCTCGGCGGCCAGATCGCCCTCATGCCCGAGCTCACCGCGGTCCACTGGCCGACGGTGAACAGCTACAAGCGCTCGGTCGAGAACACCTGGGCGCCGACGACCGCGACGTGGGGCCGGGAGAACCGGACCTGCGCGGTGCGGCTCATCGGCGACTCGCCCAAGGCGACCCGCGTCGAGTACCGGCAGCCGGGCGCCGACGCGAACCCGTACCTCTCCATCGCGGCGTCGCTCGCGGCGGGGCTGTGGGGGATCGAGCACGAGATCGAGCCACCCCCGCCGTGCGAGGGGAACGGCTACGCCGCGGCCGCCCCGCCGCTGCCGCGCAACCTGCGCGACGCGGTCGAGCTGCTCCGGCGCTCGGAGCGCGCCCGCGAGATCCTGGGCGACGGGTTCGTCGATCACTACGTGCGCACGCGCGACTGGGAGATCCGCCGCTTCGAGCGGGCGGTCACCACCTGGGAGCTCGAGCGCTACCTCGAGCTCGTGTGATGGCGAGCGCTCCCATGATCCCGTTCGACTTGCCCGCGGAGCTCCCTGTCGTCGAGCTGTCCTGGCCGACGCGCGTCGTGATCGGGCCCGGCGCGCTCGCGCGCCTCCCCGCCCACCTCGCGCGCCTCGGCGTCCGGCGCCCGCTCGTCGTCACCGACGCGGGGGTCGTGCGCGCCGGGATCGCGGCCCGCGTCCACGCGACGCTCGAGGCGGCCGGCATCCACGCCGCGCGCTTCGAGGAGGTGCAGCCGAACCCCACGGACCGGGACGCGGAGGAGGGGCTCGCGGCCTACCGGCGCGGCGGCTGCGACGGGCTCGTCGCGGTCGGCGGCGGCAGCTCGATCGACGCGGCGAAGCTCGTGCAGCTCCTCACGACGCACGAGCCGCCGCTCTCGCGCTACGACGACGCGGCGGGGGGCGACCGGTTCGTGCGCGACGACCTGCCGCCGCTCGTCGCGATCCCCACCACCGCCGGCACCGGGTCGGAGGTGGGGCGCTCCGGGGTCGCGACGCTCCCCGACACCGGGCGGAAGACCGTCATCTTCAGCCCGCACCTCATGCCGAAGGTGGCGATCTGCGATCCGGAGCTGACGGTGGACCTCCCGGCGAAGCTGACGGCGGCGACCGGGATGGACGCGTTCACGCACGGGCTCGAGGCGTACGTCGCCGCGGGATTCCACCCGCTCGCCGACGCCGTCGCGCTCGACGCGGTCCGCCGCGCGGCGCGGTCGCTCCCGGTGGCCGTGCGCGAGCCGCGGAACCTGCACGCGCGGACCGACATGATGATCGCGGCCATGGAGGGGGCGATGGCCTTCCAGAAGGGGCTCGGGGCCTCGCACGCGCTCGCGCACGCGCTCACGCCCGTCGCCGGGCTCCACCACGGGCTCGCGAACGCCGTCGTCCTGCCCGCGGTCGTCGCGTTCAACCGCGACGTGGCGGGGCCGCGCCTCGCGGAGGCGGCAGTCGCGATGGGGGCGGACCGGCGGGCCGGGGAGGCGGCGCTCGCGGACGGCGCCGCGGCGCGCGTCCGGGCGCTCGCCGCCGAGGTCGGGATCCCCGCGCGGCTGCGCGAGGCGGGCGTCCGCGAGGAGGACCTTCCGCGCATCGCCGCGAAGGCGTACGAGGACGCGTCCCACCGCACGAACCCGCGGCCGTGCGCCGAGGCGGATCTCCTCGCGATCGCGCGGCTGGCGTTCTAAAGGGGGTTCGCGATTCGCGATCACACCCCGTTCGTGCTGAGCGTAGCGCCTGCGCAGCGGGCGCGAAGTCGAAGCACGGGCTGGCGAAGCTCGCGCCCTTCGACTTCGCGGCGCTTCGCGCCGCTACGCTCAGGGCGAACGGGTGTTTTCGAATTGCGTCGTCTACGCTGCGCTCAGGGCGAACGGTTGTTTTCGAATTGCGTCGTCTACGCTACGCTCAGGGCGAACGGGTGTTTTCGAATTGCGTCGTCTACGCTACAGCCTGCCGGCGAAGAAGAAGCCGCCGAGGCCGAGCGTGAAGACGACGACGCCGTAGAGCGTGTGCTCGAGGGTCGAGGCCGCGAGCGACCGGGTGCGGCGGTAGGTCACCGCGAGCAGCGCGCCGGCCGGCAGCGTGAGCAGGAGCGCGAGCCAGTTCGAGTAGACGACGTGGAGGAAGGAGAAGGCGATCGTGCTCGCGGCCACCGCGAGCGCGCCATCGCCGAAGATCGGCCGGTAACGGTGGAGCAGGAACGCCCGGTAGACGAGCTCCTGCGGCCAGGCCGAGAGGAGCGGGTAGAGGACCACGATCGCGGCCCAGACGAGCGGCCGCTGGCGCGGCAGCTCCAGCAGTCGGGTCGGGTAGAACGCGGCCACGAGCGTCGCGACGGCGATCGCGGCGGCGAACGCGCGCCGCCCCACGTCCCCGGCGGCCTCGAGCGCGGCGCCGGCGTTCCAGAGGCGGCGGCGCTCGAACGTCCGGTCGCGGAAGAGGACGACGGCGCAGCCGGCTGCGACGAGGAGGAGCGACGGGAGGTGCGGGATCCCGAGCGCCGGTAGCGACGCCGCGAGCGGGATTGCGCCGAAGAGGAGGAGGAACTCGAGGGCGAGGAGATAGGTCCGCAGCGGCGACGCCTCGCGGGAGACGGCGGGCGGCGCCGGCGCGCCGTCCTCGACCGCCGGAGCCGCGGCAGCGGGCGCGCTCATCCGCCGATCCGCCGGCTGGCGGCGTCGATGGCGGCCGCGAGCCCCGGGTAGTCCCGGACGACCGGGAACTGCGGGAACTCGGCGATCACGTTCTGCGGCGGCCGGAAGAGAATCCCGGCGTGCGCCTCGGAGAGCATCGCGGTGTCGTTGTACGAGTCGCCGGCCGCGATCACCTGGAACGCGAGCTCCTTCAGCGCCCGGACCGACGCCCGCTTCTGGTCCGGCATCCGGAGCCGGTAGCTCACGAGGAAGCCGCTCGCGTCGGTCTCCAGCCGATGGCAGAAGAGCGTCGGCATCCCGAGCTGCGCCATGAGCGGCATGGCGAACTCGTAGAAGGTGTCGGAGAGGATGATCACCTGGTGCCGGGTGCGGAGCGCGTCGAGGAAGTCCCTCGCGCCCGGCTCGGGGCCCATCTCGCGGATCACCTTCTGGATGTCGGGGAGGCCGAGCCCGTGCTTGCGCAGCAGGTCGAGCCGGTAGCGCATGAGCTTGTCGTAGTCGGGCTCGTCGCGCGTCGTCCGGCGGAGCTCCGGGATGCCGGTTCGCTCGGAGAACGCGATCCAGATCTCCGGGACGAGGACGCCTTCGAGGTCGAGACAGACGATCTGCACGCGGGAGCTCCCGGGGGCGAAGGGAGCCGCGATTGTAGCGGGTTTGGGCCGGCGGGACACCCGCTCGCCTCCTCGGAGCGAGCGCCCGCTGCCTGGCGCCTACGTACCGGGCGCGCCGGGCGCGTCCGGCGCCGGGGTCGTGGAGCGGCCCGGGACGAGCGAGAGCGCGAAGACGGCGGCGGCGACGAGCCCGCTGTTCACGCGCGCGAGCCCGCCGAGGTCGGGCATGAGGAGCGCGGCCCACCCGAGGACGAGCGCGAGCAGCGCGTTCACGAAGCGGAGGCCGGGGAGCCCCGGCGATGCGAGCGCGAACGTTCCGATGAGGACCGCGAGGAGACCGGTGAGCGCGGCCGAGTCCTCGGTGTGCGGAAAGGCGAAGGCGGAGATGAGCAGCCAGGCGGCGGCGGCCATGTTCCAGGCGATGAAGCGCATCCTCTGCTCCTTCGTGGTCGCGGGACCAGGACGGGTGGGAGAGACGGCTCTACGCTGTGCGGGCTCAGGAGAACGACGACCATCCCGCGACCGCGCGGATCCGCCATCGCCCGTAAGTGTCAGCGCGGTGCGGCATGGCCAGGTGCGCGGAGACGTTCGGGGAACCGGTCGTGACCGCGCGTGAACGGTCGCCGTGCCGCCGCCCGCCGGCGCAAGCGATCAGAACTCGACGTTCGGTCGGATGAGCACCTGGACCCGCTCGGGCGTGTCCACCGCGAGGGCGCCGCGGTAGGAGCGGCCGCGATCCCACAGCAGGCCGAGCGCGATCGAGGCCGCGACTTTTCCGAGCGGCCACTTCTTGTCGACGATGAAGTAGTGCCGGAGCGGGGTGCCGTCGAGCGCGGCGTCGAAGCGGTACTCGACCCCGGAGTTGGCGATGAGCGGCGGGCCGCCGGCGTAGTCGACGCGGCTGCGGCGGATGCCGAGGTAGGCGGTGTCCACGACGTCGGGGTTCGAGTGGAGCTTCACCCCGACGCGGAACGACCACGAGAGCTTCTTCACGGGCGAGCGCCGGTCGCCCTTGAGCTTCGCCTCCGCCTCGAGCCACGGGTCGTCGATCGCGACGTTGTCCTTGATGTGCCAGTTGCCCGCGGAGAACACGGTCCCGAAGTAGCCCTTCCCCTCGATGTCGCGCCGGCCGCGCACGTCGAAGTCCACGACGTTCCCGACGAACACCGAGGCGGCCCACGGCTCCTCGAAGCCGGCGGTCACCGCGCGGACGAGGTTCGTGTTCCGGTCGAGCTGCGAGCGGCCGTAGAAGCCCGGCGTCCGGTCGCGCAGGAGCAGCCCGAAGCAGGGCATCGGGTTGACGCTCACCTCGAGGACGACGAAGCGCGGGAGGACCGAGCGCGGCAGCAGCGCCCAGTACATGTCCACCTCGCCGTGCTCCCCGACGTGCGGGACCGGGTCGCGCGTGAGCGGCAGGTAAACGCCGGCGCTCGTGTAGTAGGCCCCGAGCTCGAGCAGCAGCGTCGGGAGCTCCGCGGCGTCCTCGGACGCGGGGGACAGCGGCACCTCCGGCGCGCTCGACGCGACGAGGTCGCCCGCGCGCGCGGGGAGCGCAGCGACGAGGAGCGCGGCCGCGAGGGCGCGCGGCGAGACGGGACACGAGCGGGGGGATGCCACGGCGAGCGGGACGCATCCTAACCGGCGCGGCCGCCGCCGCACCATCCGGTGGGCGCGGGACGGAGCGACGTCGGCGGCTCAGCCGCCGCGCCGCGGATGGGCGCCCGTGCCGCCGTGGCCCGGCCGCGAGGCCCCGCCGGCGTGGGGCGGCGCGCGCAGCAGCTCGATGCGGGCGTCGGGCATCCGCGGATCGGG